>Ga0302319_10001784_pt1 | contig 47580 bp, 42 predicted proteins | sample Bog_T0_2_FD_203319 | JGI IMG/M metagenome (GOLD analysis project Ga0302319, IMG submission 203319) | Peat permafrost microbial communities from Stordalen Mire near Abisko, Sweden - Bog_T0_2 | ecosystem: Environmental > Terrestrial > Soil > Wetlands > Peat | place: Sweden: Abisko, Stordalen Mire... | reverse complement strand
AGAGCCGCTTCCCAATCTACAACTGGAACTGCTGCTTGCTTGGGACGGGCTCAAAATCTGAGGAAACTCCTAAACAGTATTCCCTTGACATCGGCCGGCCTTCTCATGGAAGCCACTGAGGCTTTCCGGCGGGCACAGGGGCTGAAGCCCAGACCTTTCTTTCGATCTTTCGGCACGGATGAATCCGTGCCCTGATACAAAGCCTACTGAGAGAGAAGCCTTGCGTACCTCTACGCTCGGATACGAGCGAATTCATTAACAATGGATGGTTTCGCCATTCCTGTGTCGCGCGCCCTTCCGAACCCGAAAAGCCCCGAGTTCGCCCGAATGGGGTTAGAATGCTGTCTTAGTTTGAGCGGATTGTTGCTGCGGTTCCTGTGGAGGCGCTTCATGTCGAAAATACTGTTATCGATGATCGTGACGGGCGTTGCCGCGTTGGCGCAAACGGCTCCGGCGCCGCCAGCGCCGCCGGCGAATCCTCCCGCGGCGGCGCGGCCGGACGGGCTGTACGCCCACTTCAAGACCTCCATGGGCGACATCACCATCCAGCTTTACGAGAAGGACACGCCGATTACGGTGCGCAACTTCGTGGGGCTGGCCAAGGGCACCAAGCCGTGGAAGGATGCGAAGGGCGTCATGGTGCGGCGGCCTATGTACAACAACACGATCTTTCATCGCATCATGATGGACGGCATGATTCAGGGCGGCGACCCGACCGGCACCGGCGAGCACGAGTGCGGCGTCACGATTCGCGACGAATTCCTCCCCGGACTCAGGTTCGACCGGCCGGGCCGGCTCGCTATGGCCAATGAGGACAAGCCCAACTCGGGCGGTTGCCAGTGGTTCATCACGGTAGCATCGCGGATCACGAGTTACGACGGCAGCTACACCGTCTTCGGCCAGGTGGTGGAAGGGCAGGACGTGGTGAAGGCGATTTCCCGCGTACCGGGCAAGCATCTGGCGAATGGCGGCGTCCGTCCCAGCGTGGACGTCAAGCTGGTCAGCGTCACCATCGAGCGCGTGGGACCAGAGCCCGCAGCGCCGCCAGTGAAGAAGGCGCCGGCGAAGAAGTAGGAAGGTAGGACAGACGATCGGTTTTTGTCGTCTGTCGAGGTGCCGCGCAATCGCGAAAGATGACAGACCACGAAAGGCGATAGTCTGTCCTACCGCGCGACGGCGGTGATGGAACGGTAGGGCTTGCCGACTTCCTGCGCGTCGACTACGGCGACGGCGGCCACGTGGACGATGTCGTTGACCTCCGAGCCGCGCTGCAAAACGTGGACCGGCTTGGAGAGGCCGGTGAGCAGCGGGCCGATGGCTTCGGCGCCGCCGATGCGCTGCAGCAGCTTGTAGGCGATATTGCCGGCCTCGAGGGTGGGAAACACCAGCACGTTGGCGCCGCCCTTGAGCGTGCTGAACGGGTAGGTTTCGTCGATGATCTGGGGCGTCACCGCGGTGTCGGCCTGCATTTCGCCATCGATCATGAGACCCGGCGCCCGCTGGCGCACCAGCTCGACGGCGCGGCGCACTTTTTCCGCCAGCGGATGGCGCGTGCTGCCAAAGTTGGAGAACGAGAGCATGGCGATGCGCGGCTCGACGTTGAAGCGGCGCGCCTTTTCGGCGGCCATGATGGCGATTTCGGCAAGCTGCTCGGCGGAAGGTTCGATGTTGACGGTGGCGTCGGCCAGGAAGTACAGATCGCCCTTGGCGGTGATCAGCAGGTAGACGCCCGCCACCTCGCTCACTTCCGGGCGCACGTCGATCACCTGCAAGGCGGGACGGATGGTATCGGGATAGTGAGTCGTCAGGCCGCCGATCAAGCCGTCGGCGTCGCCCAGCCGCACCATCATGCTGCCGAAGGTAACCGGATTGAGGATAGTCTGGGCGGCTTCGGTGCGGGTGATGCCCTTGCGCTGGCGCAACTGGTAAAACTCTTCGAGGTACTCTTCCAAGCGCGGGAAAGTGGCCGGTTCGACCACCTGCGCGCCGGTCAGATTGAGCCGCAACTCAGCGGTGAGCGCCTGGATCTTCTGTGGATTGCCGAGCAGGATGGGGTAGGCGATTTTCTCATCGAGCAGGATCTGGCAGGCGCGCAGGATCTTGGGCTGCTCGCCTTCGGCGAACACGATCCGTTTGGGCTGCTTGCGCGCCTTGTGGATCATGGCGCGCATCACTTCGTTAGCGCGGCCCAGGCGGCGCTCCAGTTCCTCGCGATACTGGCCGAGATCGACCGGCCGCCGCGCCACGCCGGTTTCCATGGCCGCCTGCGCCACCGCGGAGGCCTCCCAGATGAGCACGCGCGGATCGAAGGGCGTGGGAATGATGTACTCGCGGCCGAATTCCATCCGCTCCACGCCATAGGCGCGTAGCACCGAATCGGGCACGTCCTGTTTCGCCAGCGAGGCCAGGGCGAGCGTGGCGGCGCGCTTCATCTCGTCGTTGATGGTAGTGGCGCGCACGTCCAGGGCGCCGCGGAAAATGAAGGGGAAGCCGAGGACGTTGTTGATCTGGTTGGGAAAGTCGGACCGGCCGGTGGCCACGATGGCATCCGGACGCGCGGCCAGCGCCACGTCGTAGGCGATCTCCGGATCCGGGTTGGCGAGGGCGAAGATGATCGGGTTGGGCGCCATCGTCATCACCATATCCGGCGTCACCGCGCCGCCGCTCGAAAGGCCGAAAAACACGTCCGCGCCCACCAGCGCTTCGGCCAGCGTGCGGGCCTCGGTCTTGGCGGCGTAGCGGGCCTTGTAGACATTCATGTGCTCGGTGCGCCCTTCATAGATCACACCCTTGGTGTCGCACATCAAAATGTTTTCGCGGCGAACGCCCAGGTTGCAGTAGTGGGCGGCGCAGGAGATGGCGCTGGCGCCGGCGCCGTTGAACACCACCTTGATTTCACCGATCTTTTTGCCGGTGATCTCGAGCGCGTTCAGCAGACCGGCGGCGGAGATGATGGCGGTGCCGTGTTGATCGTCGTGGAAGACCGGGATGTTCATGGTCTTCCGCAGCTCTTCCTCGATCATGAAGCACTCCGGCGCCTTGATGTCCTCGAGGTTGATGCCGCCGAAGGTCGGTTCGAGTATCTGGCAGGTGCGGATGATCTCGCGTGGGTCTTCGGTATTGAGCTCGATATCGAACACGTCGATATCGGCGAAGCGTTTGAACAGCACCGCTTTGCCTTCCATCACCGGCTTGCCGGCCAAGGCGCCGATATTACCCAGGCCCAGTACCGCGGTGCCATTGCTGACCACCCCCACCAGGTTGCCCTTGCCGGTGTAGGTGTAGGCAAGGGATGGGTCGCGCTCGATTTCGAGACAGGGGACGGCAACTCCGGGCGAATACGCCAGGCTCAGATCCCGCTGCGTGCGGCAAGGCTTGGTGGGAGTCACCGCCAGCTTGCCGGCAGGGGGTCTTGAATGGTATTCGAGAGCGTCTTCAGGTCGAATTTTCATAAAGCAACGGGCAAGCTAAAGCATGCCCCACCTCGTCCACATCTCTTCCAATTGCAGCAGGCTAAGTTGTTCGGCGCGCAGGGCAGCTTCCGGCCAGCTTTCAATTACACCCTTACCATACATCACGGCGAGGTTGTTGCGTATGGTTTTGCGTTTGTGGCGGAAGCACTGGGCGGCGAATTTGAGGAAGGCTTCCGGATCGGGCATGGCAGGGGCGCAGGGGGAAAACCCGACCACCGCGGAATCCACTTTTGGCGGAGGGCGAAAGGCGGAGGGCGGAACTTCGCACAGCAGCTTGGCGGTGGCGAACAAAGCGGTGGCGACGGTCAGGTAGCCATAGTCGCGCGATCCCGGTTGGGCCACCAGGCGGTGGGCGACTTCCTTTTGCAGCAGAAACACGGCGCGCGGCGGAAAGAGGCGGAGCGCGCGTTCCAGGATGGGCGAGGCGATGTAGTAAGGCAGGTTGCCGGCGATAGGCGCCGGTCCCCACTGCGCGAGGTCGACCGAGAGGACATCGGCTTCGATCACTTCCAGGCGGGCGTCCCCGGCGAACCGGTGGCGCAGATAACCGGCGAGATCGCGATCGATCTCGATGGCGACGACGCGCGCGGCGCGCTCGACCAACTTGGCGGTAAGCGCGCCGCGGCCGGGACCGATTTCAATGACTAAAGGTTGGGGATCGGGACACGCGGCGCTGGCAATGCGCTCCAGCACGGAGCCCTGGATCAGAAAATGTTGTCCCAGCCGTTGCCGCGCCACGCGAGGCGGTCAGCTCCGCGCCGCGCCGGGGACCGAATGCAGCGACACCAATACCTTGCTCTCGGTGGGAAGGCCGAAATAAGTGCCCGGATCGAAAGTGGAAAACAGGATGACGCTCTTGACCTCGGGCGTCAATTCGCCCTGCAGCATTTTCCAGTTGAGGACGTGGCCGTAACGGTCGACCGTTAGTTCCAGAAGCGGGCTGTCAGTCGACCGGGGAATCGAGCAGACCGACTCCACGCTGACGAAGCCGGCCATCTCCACACTGACGACTTCACCGGGCGCACCTACCGGCCTGCCCGGTGCTGGAAGTTGCCGAAGACTTCCCTGCGGGAGGGTGACCATCGAGACGACCGAAGGATCGAAGTCCAGACTGCGTGTAGAGCTCAGACCGGGGGCCAGAATGCCGAATAGAAGCAGGGCGGAAATCAGGCCGCCGCCGACCGGGAGTGCCACCGGCCGCATCATATTGTCCCGGAAGAGCCGGGCGTTGTCCGCCATGTTCCGCAGACGCGCGGAAACGCTGGCCCGCGCCATCTGCCGCGAGCGCTCGTGGGAGGCGAGCACGCGCAGCCGGTGGGTCACCAGCGGCGGCACCGCCAGCTCCTCCATGGACCGCATCCCCAGACGCTGTTTCTCGAAGGCCTGGTACTCATCGTGACACCGGCCACAGGATCCCAGGTGCGCCAGTGTGTCGCGGCGCTCCTGGTCCTCCAGCCCGTGGTCGAGGAGTGAAGAGATTCTTGCTCGGGCGTAGTCGCAGCTCATACCTTTACTCTGCCGTCTTCGGCACCAATCGCAGGACCGGCCTCTCATCGAGACTGCCCGCGAGTTCCAACCGCAGGGCTTCCCTGCCCCGCAGAATTCGTGACTTCACGGTTCCGAGGGAGACATCCAGCACCTCGGCGATTTCCTCGTAGCTGAGGTCCGCGATATCCCTCAGCACAACGGCCTCCTTAAAATGAGGATTCAAGCGCAGCAGGGCAGCTTCGATGATGCGATGCTGCTCCTGGCTGCAGGCCTCCTCGAACGGGGAACGGCCATGGTCCGCCACCGTCTCCCGCCAATGGTGGTTGGTTTCCTCGACCGGCCCATCCAACTCCGTCTCGCGGCGGCGATGACGGAAAAACCAGCGGCGCGCATTGTGCGCCTCATTGACGGTAATGCGGTAGAGCCAGGTCTTGAGGCTGCTCTGGCCGCGGAAATGACCGATCGAGCGGAAGACCTTGAGAAACACCTCCTGCACCACGTCGGCGGCTTCGGCCGGATCGTTCAACAAGCGGCTGGCGAGCGTGAAGACCGGCTGCTGAAAGCGCGCGATCAATTCTTCGTACGCCCGTTCATCGCCCTGGCGCAGATTCTCGGCCAGGCACAGATCCTCGCTGGCCGCCGCTCGCGCGGCGGGGCGTTCGGTGAAATCCAGGATCGCTGTGGCCACCGGGTAGCCTCTCATTCTCGGGATCGCTTCCTGATTTCACGCTATCAGGAAAGTCCGGGCTCTGTAAAGGTATAGACACCGTCATTTAAGAGAAAGTTCCGGCGGGCCAAGGAGCTGACCTGGGTACTACGGGGGTGACCCGGTACCAGAGGTAGGACGGACGATCGCTTTTTGTCGTCTGTCAAGTTGCGCTTCCGGGGGCCTGACAGACCACGCAGGGCGATGGTCTGTTCCTACCTGTCAGGCCAGGACCAGGGGCGTCTTCGGCACGCGCAGCTCGATTGGCACGACGTCCCGCTTGTCCTCTCCGGTATACACCTGGCGCGGGCGGGCGATCTTGCGCTCCGGATCCTCCATCATCTCCTGCCATTGGGCCAGCCAGCCCACCGTGCGCGGGATGCCGAACAGCACCGTGAACTGGTCGGGAGTGAAGCCCATGGCCTCGTAGATGATGCCGGAGTAGAAGTCGACGTTGGGATACAGCTTGCGGCTAATGAAGTAGTCGTCGGAGAGCGCGATGCGCTCCAGTTCGATGGCGGTGTCGATCTTCGGATTGCGGCCTGTCACTTCAAACACTTCCTCGGCCACCCGCTTGATGATGCGGGCGCGCGGGTCGTAGTTCTTATACACGCGATGGCCGAAGCCCATCAGCTTGCGGTGGCCGGTTTTCACCTGCTGGATGAAACCGGGGATCTGATCCTTAGATCCGATTTCGGCCAGCATGCGCAGCACTTCTTCGTTGGCGCCGCCGTGCAGGGGGCCGGAAAGGGCGGCGATGGCCGCGGCGGTGGTGGAATACGGGTCGGCGTTGGAGCTGCCGACGGCGCGCATGGTGCTGGTGCTGCAATTCTGTTCGTGGTCGGCATGGAGGATGAACAGCACGTCCAGGGCGTGCGCCAGCACCGGATTGGCCACGTATTTCGGCTCCAGCCGCTTCCACAGCATGTTCATGTAATTCTTGGCGTAGCCCAGATCTGGATCGGGCGCCACGTAGGGAAGGCCCAGGCGATGCCGGTAGGCGTAGGCGGCCAGGGTCGGCATTTTGCCGATTAGCCGCACGATCTGCTTCCGCCGGATCTTGGGGTCATGCACGTTGCGCGATTCCGAATAGAAGGTGGAAAGCGCCGCCACGGTGCTGATGAGAATGCCCATCGGGTGAGCGTCGTAATTGAACCCCTCCATGAACTTCTTCACGCTCTCGTGGGTCAGCGAGTGGGCCATGATTTCCTGGCTCCAGCAGTCCAGATCCACCGCGTTCGGCAGCTCGCCGTACAAGAGGAGGTAGGCGACCTCGAGGAAAGTGCAGTGCTCGGCGAGCTGTTCAATGGGGTAGCCGCGGTAGCGCAAAATGCCACGGTCGCCATCCAAATAGGTAACGGCGCTATGGCATGCGGCGGTGTTCATGTAGGCGGGGTCATAGGTCATCAGGCCGAAATCGTCGGGACCTGTCTTGATCTGGCGGAGGTCCATGGCGCGAATCGTGCCATGGTAGATTGGCAGCGTGTAACTCTGATTCGTCCGGTTATCGACGATAGTGATGGTCTCGTTGGCCATAGGCTCAGCCTCCTTGCGGTCACGGTTGGCAGTTCGGCGCATGCAAACGGCATTCCACGACGAACTGTCTAAAATCTCTTCAATTTGAGTATAGTTGAGGCGGGTGGCGACGGTCATCCGGGGCTTATCGCGCAAGGCGCTGGGTGTGGTCATCCAACCTCGGGTGTTGCGCCGCACAGCGTGACGTTTTGGACACGGGCGCGTCGAATGGCATAGGGGAAAGAACGGGAGTTAGCAGCGCGGCAGCAGCCGGTTTATGCAGGACGCAGCCGGAACGGCCGGAGCCCGGGTGAATTCCGAGATGGATTCGCTGGTTCGGGCAGCGCAGCGCGGGGACCAGGACGCTTTCGAGCAACTGGTTCGCGCCTACGACCAGAGTGTGCTCCGGCTCGCCATGAACCTGTTGCGGTCGCCCGAAGACGCGCGCGACGTGTATCAGGAGGCGTTCCTGCGGGTATACCGGAACCTGCACACGTTTCGGTTCGACTGCAGCTTCCACACCTGGCTGTACCGCATCGTGACGAACATTTGCCTGGACCAGTTGCGCAAGCGGAAGGTGCGGAAAGAGGAACCGGCGGTGGTGGAAACCTCGGAAGGCGCGATTGACCGGACCGAGGGGTTTGAGGAAGTATCGGCGGCGGCGAATCCGGAGCGCGTGACGTGGAACCGGCAGTTAGGGCAACGGATCGGCGACGCGCTGGAGGAACTGACACCGCGCGAGCGGATGGTTTTTGAGCTGCGCCATTACCAGGGTTTGCGATTGCGCAATATCGGCGAGATTCTGGGTACCAGCGAGGAAGCGGCGAAAAACTGCTTCTTCCGCGCCACGCAGAAGATGCGCACGATGTTGGGAGACTTAGTATGACTTGCGATGCGGTGCGGAAGCTGATTCCGCTGTATTACTACGGCGAGTTGACGCCGGAGGAAGAAGACCAGGCCGAGGCGCACATCCACGAGTGCGGCGCATGCGCGCGCCAGATGGAAGCGGCGCGGGCGCTGGCGGCGGCGCTGGACCGGCGCCGGATGGAAGCGCCGGCTTCCCTGCTGGCCGATTGCCGGACGGATCTCGCGGCGGCGGTGCGCGGCGCGCCGGCGGAACCGGCGTGGAGGCTGTGGCTGGGGGCGGCGGGCGCGACGCTGGCCGGCTTCACCCGCTGGCGGCAGCCGCTGGGCGCAGTGGCGCTGATCGCGATTGGCTTCTTCGCCGCCAGGCTGGTTCCGGCACCGGCGGGCTCCCAAGTTTCCACGGCCTCCTTGGCCCCATCGGAGGGAGTGTTCGTCAATGTGCGATCGGCGCAGCCGGACAGCTCCGGCCGGGTACGGATCGCCTACGACGAAACCAGGCGGCGCGAGATCTCCGGAGCCATCGACAACCCGGAGATTCAGAAGCTGGTGTTGGCGGGGGCGCACGAAGAGGACGATCCGGGAGTGCGGGTGGAATCGGTCGGCCTGCTCAAGGACCGCGCCGGCTCGGGCGAAGTGCGCGAGGCGCTGATGAACGCGCTGCTGCACGATACCAACCCCGGCGTGCGGCTGAAGGCGCTGGAAGGCTTGAAACCGCTCGCAGCGGAACCGCCGGTGCGCGGAGCGCTATCCCAGGCGCTGCAGTTCGACGACAATGACGCGGTGCGCATGCAGGCGGTGGACCTGCTGACGTTGCGCCGCGACGAGGCCATGGTGGGCGTGCTGCAGAATCTGGTGCAGAAGGAAGACAACAGCTACGTGCGTTCGAAGTGCACCAAGGCTCTGAAGGAAATGAATGCGTCGATCGGCACTTTCTGAGCCGCGACCATAGGGAGCGGTTTCTTCGCAAGAGGACTGAATTCAACGCCGCAAATTTCAAACGGCAAAACGGAATGGCCACGGATGAACACAGATGAACACGGATAAGCAAAAGACGCTTTTATCTGTGTTTATCCGTGTTCATCTGTGGCTCAAGAGAGCTTTTGGAGGAGTTCCCGGACGACCTTCGATGGACAGAACTAAGACGGCAGGATTTCGGAAGAACTTGACTGTGGCGGCCTTGCTGGCGCTGTTGCCGGCGGGCGGAGCGTGCCAGGAGGCGCAGAAAGCTCCGCTGGAGCGGGAACCCGGCGGCTGGGCGCTGACCTACCGGGGAAGCGTGCCTGCGGCTCGAACGCTGCGCATCAATGGTCATGGACCGGTGACTTTGGAGGGCGGGACTGCGCTGACCTTCGAATACACCGTGCGGTTGAGCGTGGCCGCGCGCTCCGAGGCCGAAGCGCGGAGCATCCTGGTCCGCGCGCCGCTCGAAGTGAAGCGCGGCGAGAGCGTGATTCTGACGGCACCGGGCGGGCCGGTTCGGGCGCGGATTCTGGTGAAAGCGCCGGCTCTCGGCATGGCCAGGATCGTCGACTCCGATGGCGTCGTCGATGCCAGTGGAATCGAGGGCGAGCTGGACGTGGCATCGCGCAGCGGCGAAGTGACCGTCGACCGGATCGGCGGCCCTTGCACGGTGACGACGGGCGGCGGCGATGTTCGCGTGGGCGAGGTGCGCGGAAATCTGCGGTGCCTGACCGGCGGCGGCAAGATCACGCTCCAGACGGCGCATGGCGAAGCCGTGCTTGAAACATACGGCGGCGATATTGTGGTGGGCGAGGTGGCGGGCGGCGTGCGCGCGCAGACCGCGGCGGGCAACATACGCGTCCATGCGGCGGGAGGTTCGGTCACCGCCATCACCGGCGGCGGCGAAGTGGCCATTGAGAAGGCCGGCGGAACGGTCACCGTGCGCAACCTGGCAGGGCCGGTGCAACTGGGCGCGGCGCGGGGCGGATTCGAGTGCCAGTCCGCTTCGGGCGGCATCCGTTTGAGCAGCGTGACGGGGACGATGCGGGTTTCCACTTCGCTCGGCAGCATTGTGGCCGACCTGACCGGCGCTCATTTGGCCGATTCGTTTCTGGCGACAACGGGCGGTGACATTACCGTGCTCATCCCGTCTAACCTGGGTGTGACGATTCACGCGGAGAACCGGATGGCGGACACGCTGCGGCGCATCGTATCCGAGTTTCCGGCGATTCCGGTATCGCGCGTGGGCAGCCGCGTGGTGGCGCAAGGCGCCGCCAACGGCGGTGGACCGCTGCTGCGCATTTCCGGCGCGGGCGGCACGATATTCATCAAACGGCGGTAGAGACGATAGGCGATTGAGGCAATAGACGCGAGGTGGAGCATGACGACGAAATGGGTGTGGGCGGTTGCGTTGGTGGCGGCTGGCGCGGTGGCGCCGGGCACGTGGGCGCAGAATCCGGCGCCTCGGGCGCACACGGCCACGATTTTAATGACGGGCGGCACCTATCTCGGGGTGGGCGTCGTGGATGTGGATTCCGAGCGCGCCAAGACGCTGAAGCTCAAGGAAGACCGCGGCGTGGAAATCAGCAGCGTGACCGAAGGCGGCCCGGCCGACAAGGCCGGCATCAAGCAAGGCGACATAGTGCTGGAATACAACGGCCAGCCGGTGGAAGGCTTGACGCAATTTCAACGGCTGGTGCATGAGACGCCTGCCGGGCGCCAGGTGAAGGTCGAAGTATGGCGCAACGGCGCCCCACTCACCTTGACGGCAACCGTGGAGACGCGAAAGGGCCTCTCGATAGAATCGCCCGACCTGGACATTAACGTATTCGGCAATCCGCCCACATTTGAAATGCCGGCCATTTCCGAGTTCGACATGCCGCACATCATGGCCCTGATGCCGTCGCGCCGGCTGGGAATTGAGGGCGAAGGGCTGGGAGAAGAGCCGCAGTTCGCCGAATTCCTGGGCGTGAAAGAGGGCGTACTGGTGAAATCGGTAGTGAAGAATTCAGCCGCCGAAAAGGCCGGCATCAAAGCCGGCGACGTGATCACCAGGATCGGCGACACGCGAGTCTTCAGCTCGCACGATATCACTGGCACGTTGCGCGCCAACCACCAGAACCAAACCTTCACCGTCACCGTGGTGCGGAACAAGAAGGAGATGCAGATAACGGTGACGATCGAAGACCGCACCGGCCAGAACGCCATGAGCGCCGTGGCGCAGTGCTGAAGCGAGGGCGGCGCTAGCTGAGCCTGAATTCCGAAGTTGGACGCCTTGTATCAGGGCACGGCTTGAGCCGTGCCGCCGACAGCGCGTATTCTGAGGGCTTTAGCCCCTGCCTGCTGACCAGGGGCTAAAGCCCATCAGGCTCATCCCGTTCCGGCACGGCTGAAGCCGTGCCCTGATACAAAGCTCTGGAATCAAGTTGCGAACTTGTGAGACAGGACACTACGGGAGAGCATTGGGCCTCGGCGCGCAGTGCTCACACTGACGGCCAGCGTGGCGCGGCCAGTCCTGGCTGCTGTGTCGAGAGTCATCTCGACGTTTCTTAATGCCCGCGCCACGCCATGGAACCAGGGATCCGAAAAATGCCAAGCTGCCGTCAGTTGACGCCGAAAGTTTCCTGGATGTTTTCCGAACCCAGCAGCCGGCACGCTTACGGTATACTGGCTCTCTCGCATGCCCAAGCTGGTCTCTATCGTTGGCCCGTTATGCGGAGGCGTCTTCGCGCTCCCGGAAAGCGAAGCGGATGCCTTCTCGATTGGCCGCTCGGTGAACAACACCCTGTGCATTCCGGATCCCTCTGTCTCGCGGAACCATTGCGTGCTGGGCCGCCGCGCCTCCGAGATCGTCATCACCGATAGCGGCAGCGTCAACCGCACTTACGTCAATGGCATGCCGCTGGTCGAGCACACGCTCCGCAACGGCGATGAAATCAAGCTCGGCGAGTCGCTGTTCCTCTTCGTCACCGAAGCCGGGCCGGGCACGCCGCGGGGCGAGCCGATAAAGCCGGCCACCGGAATCTACTCGGCCAATACCCAGATGCTCCGCGTGCCGGACAGCATCCGTCTCAGCGGCGCCCTCGGGCAATACTTCGACGCATTGCTGGCCGTGGGCGAGATGATTCCGTCCGCCGCGCGCGTGGACGATGTAGGGCGCCGGATACTGGAATCGTTGTGCTCCGCGCTCGCGGCCGAACTGGGAGTGTTGATCATCGGAGGAGCGAGTCCCGGCGAGCCCGACTCCGTAATCGAGTGGCGGAAAACGCACTCGAGCGAGGGTGTTTCGGTGTCGCCTGCCGCGCTGCTGGACAAAATGACGCGGGAACCCGCGCCTGTTCTGTGGCGGCGTCCCGTCGCGCCGGCCGCCGCGAGCACACCAGGCATGGCGGTAGGACCGCGAGTCAGTTCGATCCTGGCGGTCCCTCTGCTGGCGTTCGAGCGCTTCATCGGCGTCCTCTGTTTCGCCACAGCCGATCCCAAGGCGGGCTTCGAGGAAGATCATCTTCGCTTCTTGACCAAGGCCGCCGGGCTCACGGCCGCGCTGGTCGATGCCGCGCTCAGCGCGCGCTACAGGGAAAGCGAAATCCGGCAACGCTCGGCGGTTGCCAATCTGGAACACAACATGGTCGGCGAGAGCCCCCGTATGCGCCGGGTTTACGACACCATTGCCAAGGTGGCGCCGACCGATTCCACAGTGCTGATTCTCGGCGAGAGCGGTACCGGCAAGGAATTGGCCGCCACGGCCCTCCATCGCAATAGCCTGCGCGCCGGCAAGCCGTTCCAGGCCATCAATTGCGCGGCCATTACCGAGACTTTGCTCGAAAGCGAGTTGTTCGGCCATGAAAAAGGCGCCTTCACGGGCGCGGTCACGCAGAAAAAGGGAAAGCTGGAAGAGGCCCAAGGCGGTACGGTCTTCTTCGATGAGGTGACCGAGATGTCTCCCACCCTGCAGGCCAAGCTGCTGCGCGTCCTGCAGGAGCGGGAGTTCGAACGCGTGGGCGGCACGCGCCCCATCCGTGCCGATGTGCGAATCGTGACGGCCACCAACCGCGATCTGGAGGACTCTATCCGCCGTGGCGCGTTTCGCGCCGACCTTTATTACCGGCTCAACGTGGTCTCCTTGCTCATGCCGCCATTAAGGGAGCGGCGCGAGGACATCGAACCGCTGGCGAACCACTTCGTGCGCAAACACTGCCGTAAATTGAAGAAATGGATTACCGGCATTTCACCGCAGGCCCTTGCGCTCCTGCGCGGGTACGATTGGCCTGGCAACGTGCGCGAATTGGAGAACGCCATCGAGCGCGCACTGGTGCTCGGCGGTACCGATAGCATTCAGCCGGAGGACCTGCCCGAATCCGTGATTGAATCGGGCGGGTCCCCGGCCGTCTCTGCAGGCGGCTTCAACGACTCCATCACGGAAGCCAAGAAGCGCCTCATCCTCGAGACGTTTCAAAAAACCAACGGCAATCACGCGGAATCCGCCCGGTTGCTCGACCTACATCCCAATTCGCTGCATCGCATCATCCGCAACCTGAACTTGAAGCCCAGACTTGAGGCATGAGGCGTTCCGGTCGGCTTCTACCAGGAAGAGCGACGGACGGCAGGTCCGGAATTCGTATTTCTGGATTTGCAGGGCCGCCTGTCCCGGCTCCACGCGCACGATCTTGCCTACCACAACAAGGCTCAGGTTCACCGAGTCGAGCAGTCGCACCGGCCATTTGACGATCAACTTCGCCTCCGAATGCAACACCAACGGCCGCTCGGTCGTGAACAACGCGCCGCCACTGCTGATGTTCAGAATCTGGCCGCAACCTGCATCGTCCGCAGTCTTGTAATGGACCGGAAGGGCCAGTTGAAAGCGTACCGCTTTGCGGTTTCGTCCGCCGTACACCGAATCGTCGGGCGAAGGTGTCGAACAGTACCTGCGGGCGGCGGCGAGCGGTTTGATCAAAGCTGCTGAGGTATGCATATGCGTCTCCAAGGGCAATCGCGGGGCCACCCGCCTCGCCGATATCAACGCATTGAAAACGCGTGATTTGTGCGGTCACTCGCGCGTCGCCGGTGCCCGCTCAGGCGAACCGAAGTGTTTCGACTCTAACCCGATGGTTAGCCTGCGACCTCGCTGGCTCGCCGGGCTATCCCTGCTTAACGGTTTTCGCCGCCGGCAGGAAGCGGTTGATGAAGCTGGTATCGAAGCGGCCGGCCTGGAAATCGGGGTCGGCTAGGATCCGCTGGTGCAGCGGAATCGAGGTGTGAATGCCCTCGATGACGAACATGTCGAGTGCGCGGCGCATACGCGCGATGGCCTCGGCGCGGTCGTTCCCATAAACGATCAGCTTGGCCACCAGCGAATCGTAATAAGGCGGAATCACGCAGTCCGTATAGGCCCAAGTGTCGACGCGCACGCCGATACCGCCGGGGAGGTGGAAGCCGGTGATCCGGCCGGGCGAGGGCGCAAACGTTTCCGGGTTCTCCGCGTTGATGCGGCACTCGATGGAGTGGCCGCGCAGTTCGATCGGACCGCACAAAATCTGCGGCAGCGTTTCGCCCTGCGCGATGCGGATCTGGCTTTTCACGATGTCCACGCCGGTGACGAACTCGCTGACCGGGTGCTCCACCTGGACGCGGGCATTCACCTCGATGAAGTACAGCTTGCCGGTCTCGTCCATCAGGAACTCGACGGTGCCCGCGTTGGTATAGCCGGCCGCCTGAATCGCTTTGCGCAGCGCCGCCGAAATCTCCGCGCGCTGCGCGTCGGTCACCACCGGCGAAGGCGATTCCTCGATCAGCTTCTGATGACGGCGCTGGATGCTGCACTCGCGCTCGCCCAGGATCTCCACGTTGCCTTGTTGATCGGCCAGAATCTGAAACTCGATGTGGCGCGGCGCGGCGATGAACTTTTCGAGGTACAGATCGGCCGAGCTGAACGCAGCGCCTGCTTCGTGCTGCGCCTGGGCGAATAGCGCGGGCAGATCCTCGGCGCTATTCACGACGCGCATGCCGCGTCCGCCGCCGCCCGCCGAAGCCTTCAAAATCACCGGGTAGCCGATTTGCTCCGCCAGCAGGAGCGCCTCTTCCGGGCTGGCCAGCACGCCCGGCGAACCGGGCAGCACGGGAACACCCATCTCGCGCATGAAGGCGCGCGCCTGCTCCTTGACGCCCATCAGCCGGATTACCCGGGGCTGTGGGCCGATGAACCGGATGCCCGACGTCTCGCAGACTTCGGCAAACCCGGCGTTCTCGCTCAGAAAACCGTAGCCGGGATGGATGGCGTCCACGTTGGTGACTTCGGCCGCGCTGATGATCGCCGATACGTCCAGGTAGCTGCGCGCGCTCTTGGCGGGGCCGATGCAGATGGCCTGGTCGGCGTAACGCACATGCGAGCTGTAACGGTCCGCTTCCGAATACACGGCGACCGTGTGGATGCCCAGCTCCTTGCACGCCATGATGACCCGGACCGCTATTTCGCCGCGGTTGGCGATGAGTATTTTCTTAAACGGTACGGATGGCAAACAACGCCTCCCCGTACTCCACCGGCTGCCCGTTCATCACCAACTTGCTTTCCACGATGCCCGAGGTCTCGCATTCGATCTCGTTCATCAGCTTCATGGATTCGATGATACAGAGCACCTTGCCCGGCTGCACCTTCTCGCCCAGGCGCACGAAAGGCGGCGTGCCTGGCGACGGACACTCATAAAAGGTGCCGACAATGGGCGATTTCACCAGCGTCAGGTGGGCGTCGATGGCTTTGTCGCGCTCTTGGGGCGCCGACGGATCGGCTGGAGCCCCGGGTGTCACCGCATGGACCGACGCCGGTGCCGCGTAAGATGGCGGCGCCAGCACGATCTCCTGCGGCGCAAACGCGGCGCGGCGGATGCGCACGCGGTTGTCGCCGCGCTGCACTTCGAGTTCGGCGATCCCGGTTTCCGACGCCAGCTTGATCAGCTCTCGTATTTCGTCAACAGTCATCTTTCGATAGCTTAGCATCCCCGCCGGCTCCCCCTGCGAGCGGCGACCGGAGTTGGCAGGGGGTGTGCGACATGGAAGTGGAAACTTCGCGGCTGGCTTTGTATCAGGGCACGGCTTCAGCCGTGCCGCAATACAAAGCCTCCTGGCAGAGAAAAGCCGTACGTACCCCTACGTTCGGATTCGTGCGAATTCGCTGGGAATGGAGAGTTTCGCCATTTCTGTGTTGCACACCCGCAGAGACTTGCATCACATCGTCATGCCAAACGATTTGCTACAATCGAAGATCCCGCAATGGTTAAGACAGAACGCGAATACCGCGAGGACATTGTCCAGATCGGCAAGCTCGTCTTTCAAAAAGGCTGGGTAGCCGCCAACGACGGAAACATCAGCCTGCGCATGGATGCCGAGCGGATTCTGGCCACGCCCACTGGCGTCTGCAAGGGCATGCTGAGCGTGGACGATCTGATCATCGTCGATAACCAGGGCAACAAGATCTCGGGGCGCCTGGAGCGCACCAGCGAGATCGCCATGCACTTGAAGATCTATGAGATGCGGCCTGATATTCGCGGCGTGCTCCACGCGCATCCTCCTGTCGCCACCGGGTTCGCCACCGCCGGTAGGCCGCTCAACCTGGGGCTGCTGCCGGAGGTGGTGATCAGCCTCGGTTGCGTTCCGATTGCCGACTACGGGTTGCCCGGAACTCCGGCGCTGACCGAGCCGATGCTGCCGCTCATCCCCAAGTACGACGCGATCCTGATGGCCAACCACGGAGCTGTCTGTTACGGTGAGGACGTTTTCAAAGCCTATTTCCGCATGGAAACCATGGAGCACTTCGCGCGCATCCAACTGGTGGCGGAGTTGCTGGGCGGCCCGAAAGTGTTGCCGCGCGAGGAAGTGGACAAGCTGCTCGATTCCCGCACCCGCTATGGCGTCAAGGCGCGCAGTGCCGGCCAAGCGGGTTGCCCGTTGGCCGCCGAGGACCTGCCTGGCGGCGAAGAGAGATTCTATGTAACGCGCTCCGAACTGATCGGCCTGGTTGACGAGGCCCTACGGACGCGCGGTATGGCTTAAAGTGGATCGTGGAGAGATATAGATGGGTGAAGCCTTAGGAATGATCGAAACGCGCGGGCTGGTGGCCATGATTGAGGCCGCCGACGCGATGGTCAAGGCCGCCAAGGTAGACTTGGTCGGCTGGGAGAAAATCGGCTCGGGCTACGTTACCGCGATGGTGCGCGGCGACGTCGCCGCGGTCCGCGCGGCCACCGATGCCGGTGCCGCCGCGGCCCGGCGCGTGGGCGAGTTGATCTCGGTCCACGTGATCCCGCGTCCGCACCAGAGTCTGGAAGACGTGCTGCCGATCGGCAAGTCCCAGGCCGCCAACAGCAAGTAGCCGGAAGCCGGAGCGACAAATGATTCTCGCCCGCGTGGTGGGTACCGTCGTGGCCACCCGGAAGGACCCGCGCCTGGAAGGCAAGACGCTGCTGGTCCTCAAGCCGGTTTCGCCGGAGGGCAAGGACGAGGCCGGTTACGTGGTCGCCGTCGACACCGTCGGCGCCGGCTACCGCGAACGCGTCATCGCCGTCTCCGGCAGCTCCGCGCGCATGGCCGAGGGCTGCAAGGACGTTCCGGTCGATACCGCCATCGTTGGCATCGTCGACGACGTAAGCCTGGATTAGATTATGCAATTGGGGCGCGTAGTCGGTTGCGTCTGGGCTACGGTGAAGAATGCCAGCCTGGAAGGCTACCGGCTGTTGCTGGTACAACCGCTCGCCGCCGATCTCCGCGACACAGGTAAGCGGCTGGTGTGTACGGACTGGACCGGCGCCGGGGCAGGCGAAACGATCTATTGGGTGCGGGGCAGGGAAGCCAGCATCGCTTTTTTCCCCGATCAGCCGGCGTCGGACGCCACCATCGTCGGCATCGTCGATTCCGTCCACTGCGCGGCGACGAAGTCCAAGCCGGCGCGCCGGCAGGCGGAACGGCATTAAGCCATGCTGATTGCGCGCGTCATCGGCGAGCTGGTTGCGACCCACAAACACCCGAGCCACGAGGGCGCGAAGATCCTCTTGGTCCAGCCGCTGAACCTGGACGGCTCCAACCGCGGCGATGCCGTGGTGGCGCTGGACGCGGTGGATGCCGGTGTGGGCGACCAGGTGCTGGTTACCACCGAGGGCTTCAGTGCGATGACCGCGGTGGGCCGAACTCAGTCACCGATTGACATGGCCGTAATCGGATTTATCGACCATGTGGAACTGGTCCCCGGCGTCGCCTGACCGGTGGTTGCGCCTTAGCACCAGCACCGCTGCCAGCGCCGCCTCGACGAGCCACTTGACGATCTCAAAACCTTCGTGGGTGGAGCTCAGGACCATCCTCCGGATCGCTTCGGCCGAAGCTGCGCGGCCGGTAGCGAAGCTCGCAATCCGCGCCAGCGACAGCGCTTCCGGCGTCAGCAGAAACCGTTCCAGCAGCACCATCCCCACCAGCAGCAGGGCCATCGCCAGCGGTAGCTTGCCTTCGCGCGTGCCGAACAGCAAGAAGAAGAAAAACCCGAGGCCCAAAACCAACTGGACGTCCTCCCAGCTCCGGATCGTCCGTTGCCGCTGCTCCGACGCCACGTGCCCCATTAGCAGATACGCTTCGTGCGCGCCCAGCGCTTTCACCCGCTCCGCCACCGCGGGGTCGGGCTGCGACAGCACGTCCTGAATGGTTTGGAAGTCTGCCCTTTCCAGCCAGGCCACCGTGATGCCAGCGGCCAGCCACATTCCCAGGATGAAACAAGCCAATCGGCGAGCGTGCATGGAAGCGATCCCTGATTCTACCGCACGGCGACGGGGACGGACTGTTTGTCCATTAACGCGCATTCTGTCGAACCCAGTGATTAGACCACGACTCGCAGACATGTCAGGACGAACGATGCGTCAAGCGGTTCCGCCAGTTTCCGACGGGCGACAACGCATACCGCTCGTCCGGTTGTGCAGGGCACAGCACCTAGCCGCGTGCGGCTTGGATATTCTTCACCACTTGACCAGTTCGACGCGACGATTTTTCGCCTGGCCGTCCTCATCGGCATTCGATGCCACCGGCGCGTACGGGCCGCAGCCGAAGGAATCCAAACGAGCGGGGGCAATGTTGTAATGCGAGGTCAATGCGTGCACAACGGTGGCTGCGCGGCGCCGGCTCAGGTCCAGGTTGTGGTCTGGAGTACCCTGACTGTCGGTGTGCCCAACCACGTGAAGGCGGACTTGCGGATTCGAGGTAAGCAAGTGGCTGATTTCGTCGAGCATGGCGTTCGAATCAGCCCGTAGTGTGTCCTTGTCGGTATCGAAGTGAATGCCGTAGAGCGCGATCTTGCCGGAGTCTTTCAAAGCGCGAGCCATGTCGGCCGCATTGACGAACTCCATATTGTGTTCCAATTTCTCCGGGGCCATGATCGCGATGTGGATCAGGGTACGATCCTTTTTCACCACGCGCTGCAAGCGGTCCGGGATCAAGCCGTCTTTGTATGCCGTTATGAATACGAAATACCATACCGGCTGCGAATCCTTGGATTTGCCCGTAAGCACACGTTCCTGCGCCTGGTTGTAAGTCAGGATCTGTTTGAGTCCGTCTTCATCGTCCGCCCGGCCCAACGTGGGACCAAACCAACCGGGCGCATCGGCGCCCTTCTCATACATCGTGACAAGATTCATTCGTTGGAACTCGAGCTGATAATTGCGAAAGACTTCTGCCGGCGTGCGGCCCTCCGGTGCAACGTAGGTGTAGCGGCTTAGGAGGCCTTCCACTTTCTGGCTCTTCTTATATGCGGGCGGGTCCTGGGATGTGGGCTCTCCCAAGGGCATGAGATACTCGTCGAACTTGGGAGCGCGGTAACCGATGATTTCACTGCCGGCATAGCGCTTCATGAGCGGCGGGTCCTGGGACCCCGGCAGGTCCGCGGCAATCGCTGGCAACACGAGGAAGAACAGCAAACCCTTGAATTTCATATGAGCCTCCACAATAGGGAAGATATCACGTTCAGTCTGGGGAAGATACAGGAAGATACAGGGACGGAAGATACAGGAGATACGGGGAGATACGGGGAGATACGGGGGGAGATACGGGGACAGGGGAGATACGGGCCACGAGACTCCGGACTATGAGGGCGTCGAATTTCGGTGTTTCGTAGCCTGAAATGCCCTGCCCTGAAACGCCCCGCAAGCGATGAAGAATCCGAAGCCCAGGACCAACTGGAGGTCCCCGCAGCTCCGAATTGTCCGCTACCGCTGTTCCGCCGCCACCCCCACCCGCCATAAAGTTTCGGCCAAAACCGCCGATATCCAATCTGGGATGGATTGCATGCCGTCATTCGACACCAAGAGTTTTGGACGCATCGCATTTGAAACGCGGGACACGATTGAGTTTCCGCGCGGCCTGCCGGGGTTCGAAGACCGCCGGAGGTTTGTGGCGATTCGCCAGGAACGCGCCCGCCCGCTGGTGTTTCTGCAGAGCCTGGAGGATCCGGGGCTGTGCTTCATCACCGCGCCGGTGCTGGCGGTGGACCCGCGGTTCCGCCTGAAAATGTCGGAGGAAGACCGGGAGGCGGCGGATCTTTCGTCGGTTCGGCGGCCGCGCATCGGGAAGGATGTCTGGGCGCTCGGCGTGATCTCGGTGCGCGAAACCGGCCCCACCGTGAACCTGCTGGCGCCGCTGGTGATCAATCTTCGCTCGCTGCGGGCGGTGCAGGCGGTGATGCGGGATTCGGCGTACTCGCATCGGCACGCCCTGCCGGAGCCGGCGGAGGCCGTATGCTCATGATGTCGCGCCGCGCGGGAGAGACTATCCTCATCGGCGACCGGATCGAGATTGTGATTGCCCACATCGGCCGCTCGCGAGTGAAGGTGGGAATCCGCGCGCCGCGCGACACGCCGGTGATCGCGCGCGAGCTGAAACTGGTGCGCGAGGAAAACCGGGCTGCCGCCGGGGCGGGGCCGGTGGCGGATTGGGGCGGCCTGCTGGCCCGCCTGGAGACTTCCCCTCAAGTTTCCGCGGCCCTCACCGATAAGGATATTGCGCGGCAAGAAGCCGCACCCAAAAACTGAAAGGATTTCCCAATGTCTCTCTCGATCCAAACCAACACCGATTCTCTTATTGCGCAGGAAAACCTGCTCACCAACAGCATCTTCCAGAGCAACACCATCCAGCAGTTGACGTCCGGCTATCGCATCAATACGGCCGGCGACGACCCGGCGGGTCTGGCGGTTGCCAACCAGTATGCGAGCGCGATTTCCGAGCTCACGCAAGGTTACGCGAACGGCAACGATGCTACCGCCCAGTTGCAGATCATGGACGGCGGCATGAGCAACATCAGCCAGATCGTCAACACGCTGCAAACCCTGGCCACGGAATCGGCCTCGGGCAGCTTCACCGGTAATCGCAACACGTTGAACCTCCAGTTCCAGAATGACTTGGGCGAAATCGACCGCCAGGCGCAGTCGATCGGCCTGAATACCGGCGGCACGTTCGCCAAGCTGATGAGCGTGTACTTCGGCGCCGGCACCGGCAGCCAGAGCACCGCCAACGGCATCGTGAACATCAATTTGAGCAACGCAACCGTGGATACGCAGAGCCTAGGACTGGCGGGCGTGCAGGCGGTCAACACGGTCGCCAACGTAGGCAATGACTACGACCTGGGCGCTTCCAGCGCGAACAGCGTGAACGCCATTGCCACCAACGCGGCCAACATAGCTGCAATACCCACAGGCGACACCTCTTTCACCTTCACCGGCCCGGGATTCGGCGACGTCGGCGGTACCCAGAACGGCGTGACAATTAAGGTCAATATGAGCGGCGTGGATGATACGGCCAGCCTGGTGCAGGCCGTCAACGCTGCCATTCAATCCGCCGACACCACTGCCGGCGCCAGCAACGGTGCCTTCGCGGCGGCCAACGTCACGGCTTCCATCCACACCGATTCCGCCGGCAAAGAGCAGCTTTCCTTCAACTCCAGCAACACCGCTTTCCAGGTCACCGCCGATGACCTCATGTCCAACGCCCTGATCGGGAACTTCAACGGCTCACCGCAAGGGAATATTGCGGGGAGCACGGGAAGCAGCCTGATCGCGGGAGGGGCCTACATGCTGGCAACGAAGGCCAGCCCGAACACCGAAAACGACCTGGGGTTCGTTCCCATTACGGCCGCCAGCGGCGAGACCCAGGCGATTACGCTTTCCGCCAACGATGCTTCCGGCGCGGCTCACACCCTGACGGTGACGTTAAACGACAGCACCACCGGCGACTCCATAACGGACGCGCTCAACACGATTAACAACGCCCTGCAGAATTCCGACGACTCGACCCTGAAACAGATCACGGCCGTCCAGAACCCCGCCGGCACGGCGCTGAATTTCGTCAGCACGATTCCTGGCTTCCAGATCTCGCTCGGCACCACGACGGATAATACGGGTCTGGGAACGGCCCTCCAACAAGGCACCACCCTCACTGCGCTCCAGGTCGGCACCGGTGGCACGGCCGACATCAGCACCATGGCCGGCGCACAGGCAGCCGTCACCGCCATCACTAGCGCCGTCTCTTTGCTCGGCACCGCGCAAGCCGCGGTCGGCACTGGCGAAGATCAGCTCGGCTTCGCCGCCAGCCTGGCGCAATCGCAGATCACCAACTTCAGCTCCGCCGAATCGCAGATTCGCGATGCCGACGTGGCGCAGCAAGCGGCCAATTTGAGCAAAGCCCAGGTCCTGCAGCAGTCTTCGATTGCCGCCATGGCCCAGGCCAACGCCGAGCCGCAAGCGCTGCTCACCCTGTTGAAGGGCGCGTAGCCAACGTCGTAACCGCCGGCGGGCGAGACCGCCGGCCATGAACCGCGGTCCGGGCCGGACCCCACTTCGGCCCGGACCGCTTGAGCATTTATGAGCACCATCAGCAGCGCGTTGTCCACCATTCTCGATCCCGTCACGGTCGATGGATCCAACAGCTCCTCATCGAGCTCCGGCACCGGTTCCAGCGGCAGCGGCAGCACCGGCGGCACGAGCAGCAGTTCGGGAACGTTCACCGGCGCGAGCGACTATTCACAAGACCTGCAGGACGTGATTAGCCGGGCGGTGGCCATTGCCGAGTTGCCGGTCACCCAACTGACCAATCAGGAATCCGTGCTGCAGAGCCAATCCACCGAGCTTTCCACTATCGCCAACGATCTGACCGCGCTGCAAACCGCCGTCGAGGGAGTTGGCACGGCCATGAGCGGCTCGTACCAGGCCGAGGTTTCCAATCCCGACGTGGTCAGCGCCTCCGTCGGTGCCGGTGCTGTCGCGGGCACCTATTCGATTGAGGTGGATTCGGCGGGCGCTTACGCCTCCAGCTTGAGCGCCAGCACCTGGACCGGAACCAGCAGCGATCCGGGCGGAACCTACAGTCTCGTCATCGGCGGCACGCCGTACAGTATTCAGTCCACCGATGGCAGCGCCACCAGCGTCGTCGCGGCCATCAACCAGCAGTACGGCGACCAGGTGCAAGCTACGGTGGTAAACGTAGGGTCCGCTGCTAGTCCCGACCAGCGCATTTCCCTGCAAGCCATCACGCTCGGCGCGCAAACGCTCGATATCCAGGATTCCAGTGGCGACAGCCTGCAAACCCAGGGTTCGGCCGGCAGCCTGGCGAGTTACATCGTCGACGGTTCCGGCAACACGGTCACCAGCGACTCGCCATCGGTGACCATCGCCACCGGCCTCACCGTCAATCTGCTGTCGGCCGATCCCGGCAATCCGGTGGCGGTGACGGTCAGCGGCACCGACGAAGCCCTCAGTAGCGCGCTCTCTTCTTTCACCTCGGCGTATAACAAGGTGGTGACGGATGTGCAATCGCAGCGCGGCCAATCCGCCGGCCCCCTCCAGGGCAAGCCCATCCTCTCCGAGATCACCGAGGTGGTCGATAACATGGCTACCTACTTCACATCGTCGGGGAGTGGAGTGAACGGTCTGGCGTCGCTGGGGCTCCAACTGGGCGAAAACGGCCAGTTGACGTTCAATTCCCAGACACTGGATAGCGCCTATAGCAACAGCTCCGGCGCGGTCGCGTCGTTCCTCGGTTCAGCCACCGGCGGAGGGTGGCTCGCAAGCGCCACCAACGCGCTCACCGACCTGGTAGACCCAAACGTGGGACTGGTGACGAACGAGGAAACCAGTCTGCAGAGGCAGACGACCTCCATCGCCAACCAGATTACGACCAAGAATGACCAGATCACTACCCTGCAGAGCAACCTGACGCAGCAGATGGCGGCGGCCGATACGCTGATCTCGACGATCGAGCAGCAGGATACCTTTCTGACCCAGATGTTGCAGGCCGAGCAGATCGACACCCAATCGATCATAAATGAATGATCGGGAAAAAATGAACGATCGGGAAAAACCGCTGGAAGATCGCATCCGGAACGCCGTTGCCTCCGGCGAATTCGCCAAAGCCAATGCGCTGTGGGTGGAATTGGGCGACCGGCTGCGGTGCGAGATGGCTGGCCGTCCAGCCCCGGCGGCGCGCCTGCGGCAGGTGCGCGAATTGATCGCGTGGTGCCGAACCATGGCAATCGTCGACCGCGCCCGCTGCCAGCAGCGGGTCAACCAACTCGCCATTTCCAGCCGCTACATGCCCCCGCCTGCCGCCCCCCGACAGCGCCTATTGGCGCGCTTTTGACGCTCGTGGCGCAGGCTGTCCAGCCTGAAGAGCCGAGATTCGTTTCGGCTTTTCTTGGCCACTATTCTCTTCTGGCCCCTATTTCAGTGAACGGGATTGGGATCAGAACGCCTGCCCGAGTTGCAAGAATGCGCTCGGAAAAGCCGGCAAGAGCCGAGCCGAGCTAAGCGCACCGGCCGCTACGCTTCCAGGCCCATCTGGGTGAGGCGGTATCGCAAGGCGTTGCGCGTGAGGCCGAGCAGTCTGGCGGCATGGCTCTTGTTGCCATCGGCGCGGCGCAGGGCCTCGCGGATGATCTCCTGCTCGTAGGCATCGAGCGTCAGCCCCTCGGGCAGGAAATGCGTGTCGGCCTGCGGGCGTGGCCGGCGGTCGGCTTCGAGCTTAATATCGGCGGCATCGAGAGCGGTGCCGGTCGACATCACCAGGCTGCGCTCGATCACGTTTTCGAGCTCGCGCACATTGCCGGGCCAGTAATAGGCGATCAGCTTTTCCATGCCGGCATCGGTGATTCGCTCCACCTGGCAGCCGTTTTCCGGCGCCAGCTTGTGTACGAAGTGGTTGGCCAGGAAGGGAATGTCCTGCTTGCGCTCGCGCAGCGGAGGAATATTGAGCGGCACCACGTTGAGGCGGTAATACAGGTCCTCGCGAAAGGTGCCCTGCTCGAGCGCGGCGCGCAGGTCCTGATTGGTGGCGGCCACCACGCGCACATCGATGCGGCGCGTCACGTTGCTGCCCAGCCGCTCGAACTCGCGCTCCTGCAGGATGCGCAGCAGCTTCACTTGAACGGCGGCCGGCACGTCGCCGATCTCGTCCAGAAACACGGTGCCCGTGTCGGCCTGTTCGAACTTGCCGGGCTTGGAGGTTTGCGCGCCGGTGAAGGCACCTTTCTCGTAGCCGAACAATTCGCTTTCCATCAGGTTTTCGGGCAGCGCGCTGCAGTTGATCTTGACCAGCGGGCGGTCGCGCCGCGGCGAATGGAAATGGATGGCGCGGGCAATCAAATCCTTGCCGACACCGCTCTCGCCGGCCAGCAGCACGGTGGCGCGGGTGGGCGCCACGCGCTCGATCGAGGCGAAAATTTCCTGCATCGCCGGGCTGCGGCCGATGATGTTGTCGAACTCATAGCGGCGGCCGAGCTCCGCCTTCAGCTCGCGGTTCTCCTCGCGCAACGCGCGCACTTCGAGCGCCTTCGACACCACCTGCATCAGGTGATCGAGGCCGAACGGCTTGAGCAGAAAATCGGTGGCGCCGGCCTTCATGGCTTCCACCGCGGTTTCGACGCTGCCAAACGCGGTCATCATGATCACCGGGACGTGTGCGTTCTGGCGGCGGATGACGCCGAGAAATGCCAGGCCGTCCATGGAAGGCAGCCGCAAGTCGGTGAGCACCAGGTCCGCGCGATCGACCACTTTGAGCGCCTCTTCGGCGGTGGCGGCTTTGTCGACGTCGAACCCGCCGGAGACGAGTTGCAACTCGATCACGCGGCGGAGTTTCTCTTCGTCTTCCACCACCAGAATGCGTTTCTTCATAGATGTTGGTGGGGCAGGCGCTATCGCCTGCCAACCGTTCTCTTTCGCTTCTTCGCCCCGCTCCTACACCGCCGCTCGAACCTCCATCGGCAAATGCACGCGGAAAATGCTGCCTTTTCCCGGTTCGCTCTCCACCGTTATATTACCGCCGTGTTCGTCGACGATTTTGGAAACGATGGCCAGCCCGAGGCCAACGCCCTGCGGCTTGGTGGTGAAGAATGGATTGAAAATGCTGTCGCGCTGGGCGGGATCGATGCCGCAGCCGCGGTCGATCACCGAAACTTCCGCATTGGCTCCGGCGGCGCGGGTTTTCACCGTGACGGCTCCGCCCGGCGGGCTGGCCTGTGCGGCGTTGATCAGCAGGTTGTAAAAAACGCGCTCCAGCAGTTCGGCATCGAAAGCAAACGGCGGGATGCCGGGCTCATAATTGCGATAGAAGGCGATGCCGGACGCCTCGCGCTCGGCCAGCGCCACGGCGCGATCCAGCGTCTGCGCCAGGTCGGCTTGGGCGACCTGCAGTTGGAGCGGGCGGGCAAATTGCAGGAAGCGGGTGATCAGCGAGTTGCAGCGGTCCACCTCGGAGGCGATGAAGCCTGCCATTTCTTGCGCCACCTCGTTTTCCGCTGCCAGGCTGTGGGTGAGCATTTCCGAAGAAGCGCGAATGGTGCCGAGCGGGTTGCGCAGCTCATGGGCGAGGCCGGCGGAGAGTTGGCCGAGCGCGGCCAGGCGGTCGGCGCGCCGCTTCTCTTCCTCGGCTTGCTGGAGCTGGAGATTGGCTGCGGCGAGCTGGTCGGCGGTGGCGCGCGATTTGCGAGTCTGGCTCCGCAGGTCCTCGGCCACCGAGTTGGCCAGGTTGCCGATCATGGCCAACAGCACCAGACGCGGGACCGGGTTGACGGTGACCTCGGACGGATCTCGCACCAAAGCCAGAAAAACCAGGTACGCCGCGCCGGCCAGCGCGGCGCACAGCGTGGTTCCCATCACGCCGAACATGGTGGCCGCCGAAACTACCGGCAACAGCAGGACCGGCCAATACACGCTGTTGATGCCGCTCGTATAACCAATCAGCATGAACCCCAGCGCCAGTTTGAGTGCGATCCAGAGCACGCGGCTGCGGGTGGTCGGCTCGGCGGGGATCTTCGGCTCCAGCACCTGAGCCACGCCCAATGCCACCAGGAAGACGATTTCCAGCGCTTCGTCCGGGTTCTGTGGCCACGCGATCAGCACGCCGAACAACGCCAGCCACACGAAATCCCGCGGCCGGACCAGGCGAAAGCACCGGGCGAGGAATTGGGGGGGGCGCGACATATGGTGTGGATGCGGGCGGCCCAAGGCGACTGCGTCAAGAATGCTGTAAATCGAAAAGCGAACAAGACTGTCGCCGCTACATTATGCCACAATGAGGTAGAAACGTCTCATGCCCAAATCGAGTATCTTGGATCAGGACCCGTCTGCCGGTCCGGATTCTCAAATCAACAGCGAACCCGTCGAATCGTTTGCCGACATTCTTTCGCAGTACGAGCAGACCAGCTCCCACGCCGGTGAGGAGCGCCGCGGGTTCAACGGCACGGTGGTGGCCGTGACGGCGGAGTCGGTCCTGGTGGATATCGGCTTCAAGACGGAAGGCATCCTGCCGCTGGCGGACTTCACCAAAGCCGGAGAAACCGTGAAGCGGGGCGACAAGATCCCGGTTTCCATCAAGGGGCGCGATCCCGAAGGCTATTACGAACTGTCACGCATGAAGGTGGAGAGGCCGCGCGATTGGTCGGCGCTCGAGAAGGCGTTCGCCGATAAGGCGCCCATCGCCGGCGTGGTGACCGCGGTCGTCAAGGGCGGTTTGAGCGTGGACGTGGGCGTTCGCGCGTTCATGCCGGCCTCGCGTTCGGGCGCGCGAGAAGCGGCCGACGTGGAGAAACTGGTTGGGCAGGAGATCCGCTGCCGCATCATCAAACTGGATACGGCCGACGAAGACGTGGTGGTGGACCGCCGCGCCGTGCTGGAGGACGAGGAGCGCGAGGCTAAGGAAAAGCGCTACAGCCAGGTCAAAGAAGGCGAGACCGTAACCGGCACGGTGCGCAGCCTGACCGATTTTGGAGCGTTCGTCGATATCGGCGGCGTGGATGCGCTGCTGCATGTGGCGGATATTTCCTGGGGCCGCGTCAACAAGCCGGCCGACGTGCTGAAACCGGGCCAGGAAGTGGAAGCCAAAGTACTCAAGGTGGATGCCGCCAAGCGCCGCATCGCCATCGGCCTGAAACAGCTTCAGCCGCACCCGTGGGACCTCGTCGGCGAGAAGTACAAAGTCGGCGACCGGGTGCAGGGTACGGTCACGCGGCTGGCCGAATTCGGCGCGTTCGTCGAACTCGAGAAGGGCGTGGAAGGGCTGATCCACCTTTCCGAAATGTCGTGGTCGAAGAAGGTGCGCAAACCGGCCGATGCCGTCAAGGCCGGCGAGCAGGTGGAAGTGGCCGTGCTGGGCGTCAACCAGGCCGAGCGCCGAATTTCGCTGGGTCTCAAGCAGGTGCTGGGCGACCCGTGGGCTGAAGTGCCGCGCAAGTTTCCGGTGGATTCGCAGGTGGAAGGAATCGTCACCAGCCTGCAAAAGTTCGGCGCGTTCGTCGAACTCGCCGAGGGCGTGGAAGGCATGGTCCACGTGGGCGACATCAGCGCGGAGAAGCGCATCAACCATCCTCAGGAAGTGCTGAAGGTGGGGCAAACGGTGAAAGCGCTGGTGTTGGAGGCCGACGTCGCCAAGCGCCGGCTGCGGCTGGGCATGAAGCAGCTCGTTCCCACCGGCCTGGACGAATATATCGCCGAACACAAGGCCGGCGACGTGGTGACGGGGCGGATGACCGATGTTTCGGGCGGACGCGCGCGTGTCGAACTGGGCGAGGGGGTGCCGGCCACCTGCCGCATCCAGAGCGACCCGGCGGGCGGCGCCCAATCGGAACCGGCCAACGACAAGACGGACCTGTCTTCCTTGACGTCCATGCTGGAGGCCAAGTGGAAAAAAGGCGGGGCTTCCGCCGGCGCAACCAGGGACGAAGCTCCGCGCTCCGGCCAAATCCGCAGCTTCCGCATCGTGAAGCTGGATGCCGCACTAAAGCGAATTGAAGTGGAGCTGGCCTAGAAGTTGCACTATTACTCAAGCTCGGTCAGGCGGGATGATGATACCGCTTCATTCCGTCAGCGTACTGAGCAAACTAGGAAAGGCAAAATCATAAAATGCGTCGCGTGGCGATAACGGGAATTGGCGCGGTGAGCCCCAATGGAATCGGTCGTGAATCCTTTTGGCAGGCCAGCCGCAACGGTGTCAGCGGAGTGAGGCGCATCACGCGCTTCGACCCGACGCCGTTTCAGGTGCAAGTCGCCGGGCAAATACCCGACGAGTTCGACGAAACGCGTTATGTGGAGGTGAAGGACCGGCCCCACGTATCGCGCGCCGTGCCGCTCGCGATCGCCAGCGTGGGGGAAGCGCTGGAAGACGCCCACCTGGAGACGCAGCACATGACCCGCGACGAACTGCGCGGCATCGGCGTCATGGTGGGCTCCGGCGGCGGTAGCCAGGATTTCAGCGAGGAGCAGTACCGGCTCTACTACACCGGCCACCAGAAGCAGTGCAGCGTGTATACGATTCCCACCGGCACCATCGGCACGCTGGCTAGCGAGGTATCGATGCGGTTCGGTTTCCGCGGCCTCAGCCACATCGTTTCCACCGGCTGCACGTCCTCCACCGACGCCATGGGTTACGCCTTCCGCCACATCCGCGGCGGGGTTCTCAATACCATCATCGCCGGTGGCGTGGATTCCCCGATTGCGCCGCTGATCCTGCGCGGGTTTCAGTTGATGCGCATCATGTCGACCCGCTGGAACCAGCAGCCGGAGCGCGCTTCACGGCCTTTTTCGCGCGACCGCGACGGGTTCGTCATCGCCGAAGGAGCGTGGTTCTTCGTTTTCGAGGAAATGGAGCAGGCGCGCGCCCGCGGCGCCAAGATCTACGGCGAAGTCACCGGCTACGGGTCCACCTGCGAGGCTTTCCATCGCGTGCGGCTGGAAGAGTGCGGCGAAGAGCCGGCGCGCGCCATCGGGCTGGCTCTGGAAGAATCCGGCATCGCCCCCTCCGACGTGCAGTACATCAATTATCACGGCACCTCCACCGAGCTGAACGACCGCATCGAAACGCGCGCCGTGAAACTGGCCTTCAACGGGCATGCTTACAAGCTCCCCGGGTCGTCGCTGAAGAGCCTCATCGGCCATCCGCAAGGAGCCTGCGGCGCAGCCGGCGTGGCGGCCACTCTGCTCGCCATGCGTGACGGCGTGGCGCCGCCCACCATCAACGTCGACGAACCCGATCCCGCTTGCGACCTCGACTACATCACCACTCCCGGCCGCAAAATCGCCATTGAGCACGCCGTGGCCAATTGCATCGCCTTCGGAAGCAAGAATTCCGCCATGGTGCTGCGCAAGGTCGAGTAGGCGCACTGGCAGCGGTTAGGTAGGCGATACGTTCCCGTACTACTATTCCGAATGCAGGCTGGGGTTGTACGCTCGTTGGAAGCTAAGCGCATAAAAGGAAATGCAGGCCTTTAACTGTGCGAGGAGGTTTGCCACGATCCTAAATCGCCAGGATTGACGCTGATTGGTGGCGGTCCCTCCGGGTATGAGTACTGTCACTGCTATACCGCGCCGCCTAATCGAATATCCAGGAGGGAGCGTATACTCATTGACAGCCGGAGCAAAATGGAAATCCCGGCATTCGATTTTACGGTTCGAGGAATTATGGCTCGAAATATCCTGCTATTAGCGATTGCATTGGTTCTATTGGCGACGTGCGCTAGCGCTTCGGGTATCAATCTGGTTGCGAATGGCGGGTTTATAGACAGCTTCAACAACTGGACCGTCGACACCTGCTCCGTCGGGTGTTCGTATCCGGGATGGTCGGTGGTGACGGGGAGTAATCCCCCTAGTGGCTCGGGAACGACCGATGCCGCCTCAACCGGCTGCACGTTCTCGGGTTGCAGCAATCCCACTACCGGAGACACTATTTCCCAGACTCTCGCGACCGTGGCGGGGCAAGCCTATACGCTGACCTTCTACTATGACCCCGGCTCGCATGCAGGAGGGGTGGAAGGCATGACAACCGAACTGGATGTGTACTGGAGCGGCACATCCGTAGATACGATTACCGGTGCGGCGGTTGGCACATGGAACGAGTACACTGTTACCGGTCTCACCGCCTCCAGCGTCTCGACGGCTTTGGAGTTCACCGGGCAGGCGGCTGAGAGTTACCTGTATCTCACCGATATTTCGGTGACTCCCGATGCGGACCCCCCGGCAGATCCACCCGTTCCCGAGCCGGCGTCTTTGACGCTGTTCGGCGGTGGACTGTTGGGCATGGGCGCCATCGGCATTGTGCGCCGCCGCCGCAAGTTTTGAACGCGCTCATCGGAGCCGGCAGGCCGTATTTAGTGTATGCTTGCTAGAGGTCCTGAAGCGAAACAGTAATCCAGGCCGGTAAATCTCTAATTGTACGAGCGAAGGGATTCGGGAATGGTGACGCGAAAAATCTTGTTTCTTGGAATCTCGATGGCGCTTTGGGCGGCGTCCGCCAGCGCAGGGGGTATCGATCTCGTTGCCAACGGCGGATTCACTACCGGCGACTTCACAGGCTGGACCTCCTCATCCGACGAGAATTGGTACGTGAACGGGATCGACACCAATCCGGGCGCACCTTCGGATACCAGTTACGCCGCCGAAAACGGATGCGTCGGCGCGTCTTGCAACGATCCCGTGAATGGGTCCTGGATTACCCAGTCTCTTGCCACCGAGGTTTCGCAAACCTACACGCTGACATTCTTCTTTGACCCCGGCGCGAGTAGCGAGGACGACGGAGGCGGTGGAATCGACGCGATTGCGGACGCTTCGGTGATTACCACAACCGAACTGGATGTACTGTGGGACGGCAGTCTTGTGACCGGAGGTCAGATCGTCAATGCCACGTCTAGCACGTGGGAAGAATACACATTTACCGGTCTCACCGCCTCTACCACCTCGACGGTTTTGGAGTTCACCGGGCGCGAGGATCCGGACTACCTGCAGCTCACCGACATTTCGGTGACTGCCGATGCAAGCCCAACGGTTCCCGAGCCGGCGTCGTTAACGCTGATCGGCGGCGGACTGCTGGGCATGATCTGCACTGTCCTGCGCCGCCGGCGCAAGGCCTGACCGGGTTTCCAGAGTCGGCCCCGTTCCATTCCTCCGGGACGATTGGCCAGTATCACCTAGAATTCCGTCAGCCAGAATTCCGTCAGCCACCCTTGCTTTCCGTTGCGCGGCGTTGTATGTATCGGCTATATGACGGCTCTGTGGACAGAGAACCACCGCCTTGCGGTCGGCTGGGCTGGACTCGATGCGCCGGCCGCGCGCGTCAAATTCGGCTGCCTGAAAGACCTGCGCCGCCTCAGCCAAGAAGCGCCGCAATCGCTCTACCCGGATTTCGACAGGTTCGCCCGCCTGTTGGACCACCCCAATAGCATTTTCCGCTGGAACGCGGCGCACATCCTGGCCAACCTTGCGCGCGTGGACCACACGCGCAAGATCGAGCCGCTGCTGGGAAAGTTCTTGCAGCCCGTCGGCGGCCCGCAGATGATCGCCGCGGCGAATGTCATGCAGGCGGCGGCCGTGATCGCCGCCGCCCAACCGCGCCTGGCGGACACGCTCGCGGCCGGCATTCTCACCGTCGGCCGGGCGAAGTACGAGACCGAAGAATGCCGCAACGTGGCGATCGGGCACGCGATTCAGGCGCTCGATCGATTCTTTGCGTCGATTCCACGCCAACGCGCGGTGGTCAGCTTCGTGCGCCGCCGACTGGACAACCCGCGCCCCGCCACTCGGAGCAAGGCGGAGAAGTTCCTGAAGAAATGGGTGGAGGCAGAAAAAAAAACGGCGGGCGCTCGGAGGATGTGCACCCGCCGTTGGGGGCCAGCGGGAATCCTGAAAATTCCCAGACCAACCCAGTAATAGTGACGCTTGCTTTTCAACGAGGGTTACAAGGCCGTGAACGGAGCACCGAGGACCGCAGTGCCGCGTCAAAGCCTATAATCTTAGGACGAGGCTCTCGTGAAAATCGCTGCCATTGTCGCCCTGGTCCTCTCCGCGTCCGCCCAAACCTACTCCCATAGCGGCTGGAGCTTCTCCGATACTTTGCAAACCGCCAGCGATGTCCTGGTCGCGGACATCACCAGCGGCTCGGCAGCCGACAACGGCTCGCAGGTCACGGTGAAAGCCACGCTGCACGCCGTCCGCGTTCTGAGCGGCGATATCAACGCCGGCGCGGACCTCGTTGTCGAATGGCATTATCGGCCCAACCCGGGAGAAAGCCCGGCCGTCACCACCAAGGTTCCGTACGTGCGGGGACTGTGGTTCCTGCGTAAGAAGCCGGGCGGCGGGCTGGAGCGTTTGCAGGCGGGTACGATGGGCCCGATGGGCAACTCCTTTCTTCCGCTCGGCACCAGCGCGCCCGCCTATGCCGATGGGGAACCCCTCGAAACCAAAGTCGCCCGCGAAATTGCGGCAGCTCTCGAAGATCTGGTGACCTATCATGCCGCGGACCTCCCGTACCGCGCGGGACCGGATGGGCATTGGGTCTCGCTTTCGTGGACGAACCCGCACATGCAGTATCAATCGCTGACCATGGCGCTCCAGTCGATGAATCAGTCGGCGATTGCCGGAGTATACCAGTCCTTGTCGGCGCTTCCGGATCCGGACCTGAAAGCGCTCGGTATCTTCGGCCGGATCGAAGCCGGCGATGCCTCCGCGGTCTTCGAACTGGAGAAGAACCTGCCGACGGTCGTGTCCGCATACACCACGCTACGTTGTTTTCCGCTCCTCCTGGTTCGCCTCGACCTGAAAATGGACCTTCCCGCCGCCCACGCGCTGGCGCGAACTGCACTGAGCGATACGACCGTCGCGAGCCTGGAGGGCCAACTGGCGTTCGCGCTCGCCCGCACCCGCAGTCCGGAGATGCTGCCCTATCTGATGGTGATGCTCGGCAGCCCGGAGCCCGGTATTCGCGACAGCGCGCTGATGAGCTTCCGCTTTCTCCTCGGCCCGATGCCAGATCCCAGCGCGCTCTGGAAACCCGAAATGGCCGGCTACTGCCCGATGGGATCGCCTGTCAACGATCGCGAAATCGAACAAAAGGACATCCAGTTCTGGACGCAATGGTGGAAGTCGCATCGCGAGGAGATCGCCAAAACGGTCGCGCTGCCAACCGCGGCGGCGCCCGCCCGCTACGGCGCGGCGCGGCGCGAAGAGGGCGAGATTCCGATCGAAATACGCTTCGAGTTCCTGCTGCACATGGCAGCAGACAGGCAACCCGAGCACTATCACGCCGCCGATGGCACGATCGTCGAGGGTCCGCCGGACACGCCGAACGCCCCGCACGATCCGGTCAGCGGCCAACTGGAGCCGGCCGATCGCGAAATCTTCCATCAGGTGATCGAGTCGGTGAACGGCAAACTCGCCGCCGTCCAGGAGCGGGGCCGGCAGATCGCGAACGCCGTGCGCATCACCGGAACCATGCCCACCCGCGAGCAATCAAGAGAGCTGGACGCCGGCCGCACGGCCGCGCTCCGAACTGGCCTTGCCGAACTGCAATCCAAGCTCTCTCCGGAAGGCTGGCAAACGGTGGAGCGGTTTCTCAAGCCCACGGGAGCCGCCGCAGTCGGCGCCGCCAGCAGCGTCATCATCACGTCGCCGCGCGAGACTTCGCCGCCTGAGAAGTAGCGTTCGGGCTGGTGAATCGAAGCCCGTTACACTCGGGTTAAGGACCGGTGGCTATTGCGCCAGCAGCGTCTGGCAGCGGCCGAGGCCGGCCTTCAAGTCCGCCACGGCGGCCAGCACTTGCGAGGGCAAATCGCCAGCCGCGTTTTGGCCGGGCGTGACTCCCAGCAGGACCGAGAGCAGCACTTCGAGGCGCCGCGAAGCGCGGAAGGTGTCTTCGGCTGCCTGCTGCCATGCGGCATCGGCACCAGCCGCGGATGGAACCGTAGTGGCCTTGCCACCTACGCCGGCCAGCACCGGATCGAGCGCGCCTTCCATCACCCGCACCTGAGTTTCCAGCGCCGCCACGTGATCGCGCGCGAGCCGATGGAGTTGCGCGCGATCCGGCGCGGCCATGGATTGTTCGTTTGCCGCCGGGAAGCGCTCCGCCACGCTGCGCAGCGCGTAAGCGTGCGCCATGGCGGCTTCATTGCCGTCGAGCACGTGGGTGCTGAAGCGCTCGAAGGCCGCGCGCCCGCCGAGTTGCTTCTCGAGACGCGTCTGAATGCCCACGTTGGCCGTATCGCCGCCTGTAGCCGGCGCATCCGCGGGCGGCATTATCAGAGCCGCTTCCGGCTGGGAGAAACGCACCTCCACGTTGGCAGCTCCATCCAGCAGTTCGTGGACCTGCCGCTGGCGCTCGGGCGAAACCCCGGCGCCAGACACCAGCACTTTGCCATCGGTCAAATTGACTTCCACAGGATCGCCCAGGTCGGCCCCGATTCGGTGCAGCAGAGTAACCACCTGCAATTCATCCGAAATCGAGGCCGATAACCTGGGCGCAACTGCAGCCGGCCGGCTTGGTACGACTGGCCGCAAGGGAGCCTCGTGAGTAGTCGCAACGGGAGAACCGTCGGGTTGGAATGGAGGCTCCATAACCTGGATAAATTCAATCCAATTCTGATCGCGAAACTCGAATTTGCTTTCCACCGGCGCCAGGTCCGCGACGCGCAGCAGCAGCGTGACGGACGCCAATTCGCCTTCCGGCGCCTGGGTGCGGATCTGGTAGCACGGCTCGTGGGGATCTTCCGCGGCGGGCTCGGTCTTGACATCGTCCGTCTTGCGCGGCAGGCTGTCGCGCCACGCCTGGAAGGCGCGCGCGCTGAGCGGGTCCGCATCGTCGTAGTGGGCAGCCTGGAACGCCATCCGGATCTCGGGCGGCAGGGGCAGCCAATTTCCCGCGGCGCCGCCCACCGTGTGCAGCGTCGGCAAGCCCGAGCGCATGTGGATACCGATGGTGCGAACCGGCGCCGGGTGTGCGCTGGCCGCGGCCACGGCTTTTTCGAGCAAGGATGCCGCCTGCACGCTGGGTGTCCGGCCGAATTGCACGATGGCCACGATCAGCAGCGCGGCCGCGGCCACTGCCGCCACTCCCCACTGCCAGGCAGGGGCCAGGCGCGGCAAACGCTTCCAAAGTGGCGCCGCGGCAAGTTCCGCATCCACCCGGTCGAAACCGCGATCCAGCGTCTGCCAGGCGTTCGGCGCTTCCGGCAGAAGACCCGCCAGCACCTGCTTGCGGTAGCGGATGCATTCGGCCACCGTGGCTTCGAGCGATTCCATTTCCGCGCGGCACTGCCAGCAGGCTTCCAGGTGCTTGCGGACCTGCCGCGCTTTGCGCGCCGGCAACTCGCCATCGAGCGAGCGCAGCAGCAGGCCTTCCTCGGGATGTCCGGACGGCCAGTTACTCATCCCGCACCTTCTTCAGCCGCTCCATGGCCCGGCGCAGAAATTCGCCGACCGCCGAAGGACTGATGCCCATCGCCGCCGCGATCTCCGGATACCGCAGTCCCTCCATGCGCAGGAACAGGCACCGTTTCTGTTGCTCCGACAGAGCCTCCACGGCGCGGTGAAAGAGCAGCATGCGCTCGCGTTCCAGCAGGTCGTGTTCCGCGTCGTGTGCCGGTGCAGCCAGCTTGGCCTCCATGTCCGCGTCGAACGGGTTTTCCGAGGCGTGGCGGGCGCGCACTTTCAAACCCCAGTTGTGTGCAACCCGAAATATCCAGCCTCGCGGGTTTTCGATCTCTTCACCACCCTTGAGCGCGGCATAGAGGCGGAGGAAGACTTCCTGGGTGGCGTCCTGCGCCCGCGAGGGCGTCAAACCGAGCGTCATCAGGTACCGGTAGACATCCTCGCGCGACTCCTCAAATAATTGAGCCACTTGAGTTTGCAGTTCCGACGCAGCGCGTTCCTGACGCAAGATGCCCACCAATTCCTCACTCATGTAGAACGCGGCCATACACGAAACTCACCACTAAGACCCCACACTACGCTTTTCAACTACACCCCAAGCTACTTTTTTTTCGATTTATTTTTGGAACTCCGGCGGTTTGGTGTAGTTGGAACGGCGGGGTACCGGGTCTTTGTAGCAGACCTTCAATGCCCGACCCAACCGTCTGTGCAGCCATCGTCACGTATAACAGCGCGCGGTACATCCGGCGCTGTCTGGAAGCGGTAATCCGCCAGGAGGGCGTGCCGATCGAAATCGTGGTGGTGGATAACGGGTCCACCGATGGCACCGCGGCCGTGCTGCGCCAATTCCGCGGGCGGGTGCGGGTGATCCACTGCGGCCGGAACCTGGGTTTCGCCGAAGCGCAGAACCGCGCCATCCGTGCCAGTTCGACCGAATGGGTATTGACGCTCAACCCCGACGTGTTGCTGCGCCCCGGCTTCGTTCGCGCCCTGGTGGAAGCCGGCCAGGCCGACCCGGAAGCGGGCGCCGTGTGCGGCAAACTGCTTTCCATCGGGCCGGGTTTTACGCCGCTGGATGAGGCGCGCATCGATTCGACCGGCATCTGTTTCACGCCCGCCCTGCGGCACTTCGATCGGGGCTGGCGCGAGCCGGATCGCGGCGGCTATGAGAACCTGGAATACGTCTTCGGCGCGTCGGCGGCGGCGGCGCTGTACCGGCGCAGCATGATCGACGACGTGGCCATCGACGGCGATTTCTTCGATCCCGATTTCTTTGTTTACCGCGAAGACGCCGACGTCGCCTGGCGGGCGCAGTTGTTGGGCTGGCGCACCCTCTATACCCCGGCGGCGGAGGCTTTCCACGTGCGCACCGTCACCCCGGCCAACCGGCGGTCGGTGCCTGCCGTCATCAACATGCACTCGGTGAAGAACCGCTTCCTGATGCGCATCAAGAACGTCACCGCCGGCGTCTATGGCCGTTGCTGGCTTCGCGCCACGCTGCGCGACCTGCTGGTGGTCGGCGGGTCGATTCTGTGGGAGCCCACGTCTGCAGCCGCTTTCTGGCACATCGCGCGCTGCCTGCCCCGTGCGCTGGCCCGCCGCCACGTCATCATGGCCCGCCGCCGCGCCGGCGACGAGGAACTGGCGCAATGGTTCAACTTCCATCCAACCGCGCAACCGGCCGAGATGGCGGGATCCACCGCGGCGCCTCCGGCGTTTGCCACGCCCGCCTCGCCGATCCTGCTGCCGGCCGATCCGCACAGTTAGGCGCATAAGCAACGTGGCGCACGCACTCCTGCGTGCAGCGTCGAGACTCTTCTCGACGCGTCTTCAACTCACATCGCCGGGCGTCGGCAAGGAGTGCCGACGCGGCACGCACGAGTGCGTGCGCCACGTTAAACGCGGTTTTGCGCTTCTCGTCGGCTGGCGGTTATTTTCCGGCCGGTTTCGGATGGATGGCAAAATCCCAAATCTGAATGTTCACCTCGTTGACCGTGTACTCGATTACCGCGTACTCGCCCTCCGGCAGCGGATCTTTGGGCCAGATCTTGTATAGTCCCGCCGGGTCCAACTCCCGCTGCAAGGTCTCCACCAGCGTGGGCGTTTCCTCCACATCCTTATCCACCGGCAAATAAGTGAGGTTCTCCACGATCCGCAGATTGCCCTTACTGGTCAGTCTGGCGACGCCGAAGCGTTCCGGCTCGGAGAGCTGTATGTAGAATTCCTGTTCCGCGTTGCTGAAGACGTTGGCCGAATGCGCGCCTTCGATTTCGAGCGTGCCCTTGCCGCTCAGCGCCTGCCCGATCGGCGCCAGCACCTTCAGCACCTGCCGTTTCTTGTTGATGTGGACCGACGCCTCGGCGACTTGCATCGTCTTGGTCTGGTCGCCGTCCAGCCAGTACACGCCGGGAGCTTGCGGGATGCGCGAGGTTTCCTTTTCGAGGGCCTTCTCGGCCGCCGTCTCTTCGGAAAGCGCCTTGGTGTCCTTGGCCAGCTCCGCCTGCCGCTCGGCGGCCTCTTTTTCGGTGCGCTTCAGATCCACCAGATCGAGCGGGATCTCCTCCCAATCGCCGCGCTCCACACTGTAGTAGCGCACGCGATCCTCGATCACCTGATATTCGCGCACCAGGTGGTAGCCGCCCTCCTTCAGATAGAGCCTGACGTTGGCCGCCCACATCGCCACTGCGAACAGCAACCCGACGATCACGCTCCGCCGCATATCCTCTGATCACTACTGTAACCCGTCCGGCGTGGCGCGGGCTGAGTCCTCTCGGCTTTTCTTGCGACGCTGGGCTGTCCGGCTGCGCTCCGTAGGGGAAATGACTCTTCCGAAGAAGAGTCGAGATGACTCTACCGACTCATCAGGCTGGACAGCCCGCGCCACGGGCGTTGCCCATTATCTAAAGGAAAGGCATTGCCGTCTACAATGAAACTATGCGCATCCTTCTGTTCAGCGGCAAGGGAGGCGTGGGAAAAACCAGCCTGGCGGCCGCCACCGGCCTCGAGCTTTCGCGCCTGGGCTATCGCACGCTGGTGATGAGCGTGGACCCGGCGCACAGCCTGGCCGACGCCTTCGACCTCGAGACGGACCTCTTCCACGGTAAGACCGGCGACCCGTACCCCATCAGCGACCGCCTGGCGATTCACGAAGTCAACATCCAGAAGGAGATCAAGCGCCACTGGAAAGAGATTTCCTCGTACGTGGTTTCGGTGCTGCGCACCACCGGCATCAGCGACGTGGAGGCGGAAGAACTGGCCATCCTGCCGGGCATGGAAGAGCTGAGCGCGATGATGTGGGTGAACCAGTTTCGCCGCGAGCAGCTTTACGACGTGATTGTGCTCGACTGCGCGCCCACCGCCGAATCCATGCGTTTCGTCAGCATGCCCACCACGCTCGAATGGTATATGAAGCACATCTTCCCGTTCCAGCGCGGCATCATCCGGGCGGTGCGCCCCATCGCCAATCGCGTCTCGCCAGTGGAACTGCCGACGGAGGGCTACTTCTCCAATATCCAGCAACTGTTCGCCAAGCTGGATGGCATCGCCGAGCTGCTGGAGGACCCGGCCCAGACCAGCGTGCGCCTGGTGACGAATCCCGAGCGCATGGTGCTGCGCGAGACCCAGCGCGCGTTCGTTTACTTTTCGCTGCACGGCCTGACGGTGGATAGCATTATCGTCAACCGCGTGCTGCCGCAGGCGGTGACCGACGCGTGGTTCGAGGAGTGGCGTGCCTCGCAGGCGCGCGTGCTGGAGGAAATCGACGCCTATTTCGCGCCCGTCGAAGTGACGCGCGTACCGCTGTTCACCCACGAGGTTTTGGGCCGGGAGCGGCTGGAAGAACTGGCGCGCGCTCTCTACGCGGCGGGCGAGGACCCGGCGCGCGTCGTCCGTACCGAGGCGCCTTACACGTTCACCAAGCAGGACGGCCACTACGAGGTGAAACTGCGGTTGCCTTTCGCCGCCAAGGGCGAAGTGGGATTATTTAAGAAGGGTGATGAGCTGGTGGTGGAGATCGGCACGCTGCGGCGGCACATCGGCCTGCCGACTTCCATGGCCGGCCTGTCGCCCGCTCGGGCCAGGCTGGAAAACCGTATTCTGACCGTGGAAATGAAGGAGAGCTGAAGATGGCTGAAAGCAACAACCAAACCGCCGGCGAGGGCGCACAGGCCGCCGCTCACGGCTGCTTCGTATGCAACGTGGCGATGCCGTTCCTGGAACAATTGTGGCCGGCTGACGCGGGCGATCACTTCCGCGCCTCGCGGGTCGAGTTTCTGAAGGGCATCCGCAGCCTGATCGACGACCGCATTGCGCACCTGTCCAAGCAGGAACACAAAGGCACCCACGTCCCCGTGGAGTGAGTGGGGCAGGTTCCCCGACCTGCCTAGCGTTTTGCCTAGCGTCGGCACTCGTGCCGACGCAGGGCCGGGCATGCCCGGCCCCTAGGAGGCCATTGTAGGGGCGAGGCACGCCTCGCCCCACACCGGCGGCATGACCGCCGGTGCTGCGGCACGGCTTGTTCCTACTGCACCCACACCGTCACGCCGTTTTGGCTGATCTGCTTGCCCACTTGCACCGTGATCGGGATCGCACCGGCGCCCGTTGTCGGGGGCACCACTGCGTCCACCTGCAAGACGCCGGCTACCAAGCCCGGCGCTTCGCCGACGAAGGCGATCTGCGCAGGCTGATTGCCGATCAGTACCGAAACCGCGAGTTGCGGCACTGGCGTAATCGGACCCACCCCGCTGAGGTTTGCCGGAGTCACTGCCCCGGTGGCTTGGGCGGGAGTGGTCAGCCCTTCTCCGGTCATGAAAATCTGAATAATGCTCCCCGGGGCCGCCGGGTTCGTCTGCGTGTTGACGGAGCTGTTGCCGTTGAGAATGGCGGCCGGACCGGTGCCGCTGGAATTATAGGTGAAGAGCCCTGGGGCGGAGGTCGTGAGCTGCAGGCCGAAATCGTTGGATGTCTGCCCGGCGAACTTCACCTCCACGAACGGCTCCTTGTTCCCCGCGAACTCATACGGCACGACGGCGTTGATTTGGGTTGAGCTGACGTAGGTCAGAGGGGCCGGATAGCCGCTGAAGCTGACCGTAACGTTGCCGATCGAAGTGGAAACCTTGCCCGCCGAGGTAAGGGTCAGGGTGGCAGGGTTGGTGGGACCGATCGAGGTTCCGAAGATGGATACGATCTCACCTGGCGAAACCGGCCCGCTCGCGTAGCTGCCCGCGTTCAGCACCGCCGTGATGGTGGGCAGCGGAGCGGTCACGGTCAGCGTAACATTCACCGTCGTCGAGCCCTCGGTGCCGCTCACCCCGGTGATCGTAATGGTGCCTGTGTAAGGCGTCGTGTTGGCCGCCAGGCCCGCCGGATTCACCTGCACCGTCAGGACCTCCGAGGTGGACGTGGTCCCGGAGGTCGGTGTTACCGAAAGCCAGTTGCCCGAACTGCTGGCGCTAGCCTGGAAACTGGATGCGCCACCGGTCGCGCTCACCGTCAATTGCCCCGGCGTCACGCTGCCGCCGCTGCCGGCCTGGAAACTGAAACTGAGCGATGCGGGGCTCGCCGTGACCTCCGGTTGGCTCAACACGTCGAGGGTTACCTGCACTACGACGGCGTTGCCGCCGGTCGGCGAGATCGTGATACTGCCGCTGTGATTCCCGGCGGTCAGGTTCGCCTGATTGACGGAGACGATCAAGTTGGCTTGCGTCGTCCCCGAGGTGGGGCTGACCGACAACCAACTGCCGTTGCTCGAGGCCGCCGCCGTGAATGACACGCTCGCGGCCCCGGCCGCGCTCGACACCGTTAGCGTCTGCGTTGCCGGCGCGGCGCCCCCGGACATCGCCGAGTAATTCAGCGTGGAAGCGCTCACCGTGACGTTGCCGCCGGATGTGCCGGTGGTGTTGACCACCAGGTTCACCGGCACAGTCACCGTCGAGCCGTTAGCGGTCAGACCGATGTCGCCGTTGTAAGTTCCCGCCGCCAGCCCGGACTGGTTCACCGACACCGACAGTACCTGGTTGGTGGCCAGGTTGCCGGTGGGCGTAATCGTAAGCCACGTGCCGCCGACCGGCGAAGACACGGAAACCGCCGTCGAAAACGCCGTACCAGTTGGACTCGAGCTTACCGTCAGCGACTGAGCGGTTGGCGCACCGCCCCCCAACTGCGCGGCGAAGGTCAGCGACGGCGAGCTGAGGGTCAAGCCGCTCGGATTGATCGCCCCCGACACAACCAGAACCACGGGCACATAGAGCGGCTGCTCGCTTCCTCCCGTCACCGTAACGTTGCCCGAGTATAAACCGTTGGTCAGCGAGATCGAGTTGGCCGTCACCAAGATCGTGGCCGGAGTGGTGGTGACACTGCCTTGGATCGCCGCGGTCAGCCATGTTTGGTCGGTTGTCACGTTAACCGGCAGCGCCGTGCTGCCGCTGGCCGTAATCTGAATCGTGGCGCTCTGCGATGTCGCGCCGCTATTGAGAATCACCGTGTCTACGCTGCTCGATAGCACCTCGCCCGAAGTGACGACGAAATTCACTTGCAGCGGTGGAGGGTTCACCGGCACCCCGTTTGCCTCGATTGCCAACGACACGCTCGCGGTGTACGTCCCGGGCGCCAGATTCCTGGGATTGGCGGAGATCGTGACCGGCGTTCCCTGTGCGCTCATGTTGCCGCCGATTTGCCCTGTTTCCAACCACGCCACGCTCCCGCTGTTGGTGCTGTAAACCGGGGAATTCGCGATCGTGAAGCTGCCGGAGCCCGCAAACACGATCTGCTGCGCCACGCCGGCGCCTCCCGATTGCGCCACGAGGTTCATCGTGGTCGGCGCCACGTACCCCGAACTAGTCCCGCCGGCGCCGCTGCCGGCCGTCAGGTTCACGGTCACCTGCTGGCTCACCGACCCCACCTGCACCGTGATGCTGCCGGTGAACGTTCCCGATCCGCTCAAGTTGGTGTTGGCGGTCACCGTCAAATAGGCCGATCCGCCAGCCACGATGCTGTTCGCGCTCGGCGCCACGCCCAGCCAATTGACCGAGGGCGTCGCTGTGAACGCGCCTCCAGCGGTGCTCGTCACCGTCACCAACTGCTCGTAACTGTCCGCGGAATTCAGGCCGATCGGATTGGGCGAAATCGTCACACCACCGGAGGTCGAGCCCGACACCGTCAGGGTGACGTTGAGGATGGCGGAGATGGTGGAATTGATGGCGTCGGTGACGGTTATTTTTCCGGTGTAAGAGCCGACCGCCAGGTTGGTGTAGTTAACCACCGAAACCGACAACGCACTGCCGTTGACAAGACCGCTCGCGCTGGCGCCGTTATCCACCTGTAGCCAGTTGGTCGCCGTCGCCCCGCTCGGGTAGGAGACCACGGCCGAGTACGCGTCGCTATTCGGCGTGCCCAAGGTTACGTTTTGCGCGCTGGCGGGGGACAGGGTGCTATTTGAGTACGTCCAGGCCAGCGTACTGGGAGTGAAACTGACCCCGCTCGTGGTCACGTTGAACGTTACGTTAATGATCACCGACTGGTTGCTGCCGTAGCTGATCGTCGCGGTCGTGTTATAGGGGCCTGCCGCAAGGCCCCCCGCGCTGGCGGTAAAGGTCAGCATCGCAGGTGTCGTGTTGGTCACCTGGTTCGTGGTCGACGAGACTGCCAGCCAGCTCGCCCCGGTGGACGTGGTGAAGCCGACCGCCGTCGAACTGGTTGTTTGCAGCTCCACGGTCGTCGAGACAGAGGCGCCCACTGCCGCGGTTATGGAGTTGGTGCCGGTCAGGGTGGATGGGGTCGGCACCAGCGTCACACCGCTGCTGCCATTGGTGTTGTATTGGACCGTGAATGCTACCGCGCTCACCCCCGCGGGCTCAGTCGGAATCAGCGTCACCGACGCGCTATGAAGGCCCGGCACCAGCGCCTGGGCGGAACAGTTGAGCCCCAACGATAAACTGAGCGACGACGGCGGGATGGAGGTCTGGTATGTCCAGTTGCTTCCGCTTCCGCCGTTGCAGAGGCCGCCGGGGCCGGCGGTGGGGTCGCTACCCACGCCAAGCCAGGGCCGGTCGCCGGATGAGTAACCCACAGACACCGCGAAGGTGATCAACTGCGGGGGATTGCCTGAATCCTGGGATCCGGTTACGATTACCGAACCACCTTCATTGGTCACCGTGTAAACGGCACCGCCGCCCGGGCTCGTGAAAGTCGGCGCGGTGGCCTGCGCCAGCCGCGGCATCGCAGCCAGCAGGGCGAGGGAGAGAACGATTGCGGTCTTCTTGAATACGGCAAAAACGGCGTCCATGATGTCTCCTGCGAACCTTATCGAAAGCGTAAAGCACAAGTTGTGCTGAAACATACTACTTGCAAATCTCAAAATCCGGAACTATGGGGAAGGGACGGACGCGGCACTTATCATTGTACGTCTATTTCAGGATTTGGAAAAGGTTACTGTAATCGTCGGTCCACAAGCGTACCCGCCGCGCCCGGGAAACGGGGTTCGAGTTGGCGCGGATCTCGTTGTCGAAATCGCCGGGCGGCGCAACCACCAGCACCCAGGTGGCTGCAAACACTCCCGCCGCGTCGTCATCCTCGGTGTCCACCACGCGCGCCCGCCGCCCGCTCGAGCGCGCCTCGCCCGCCAGCACCGGCAGCAGGTCCAGGTGGCGATTGGAAATGTGCACCGCCAGAATGCCGTCCGGGCGCAAATGCCGGAAGTAAAGATCCATCGCCTCGCGCGTCAGCAGGTGCACCGGAATGGCGTCGCCCGAAAACGCGTCCACCGCCAGCACATCGAAATTCTCCGGCTGCTCGCGCTCCAGGGTCAATCGCGCATCGCCCATCGCTATGTCCAGTTTGCCGTGGCAGTCCGCCAGAAAGGTGAATTCGCCGCGAGCCACCCGCACCACCAGGGGGTTGATCTCGTAATACCGGTAATAATCGCCGAGCCGCGCGTAAGCCGCCAGCGTGCCGGTGCCGAGGCCAATCACGCCGACCCGCACCGCCCGCCCCTTGCCCCTGTCGCCAATGGCCAGTCCCACGCCGGTGGCTGGACCGTAGTAGGTGGTGGGCAGGTCGCGCTTAGCCAGGTTCAAGAATTGGTCGCCGTGGGTGATGGTGCCGTGCGTCAGCGTGCGCACGGCCATGATCGAAGTCGGCGGATCGCTGTCTTTCACCGTCAATTCGCCGTAAAAATTGCGCACCCGCAAACGGACGCCGCTCATCGACTGTTCGAGTGCGATGGCGACATACACCGCCAGCGCCAGCGTTAGCGCCACAGTGGCGATGGGCGCCGGCTGCGTCCAGCGCCGGAACCAGTCGAGCGCCGGGTCCGTCTTCAACACCGCCAGGATCAACCCCGCGCAGCCCACCAGCGCCAGCGGCATCTCATAATAACCGTTGAACACGTGCGGCGCTAGCAAGCCGACCGCCAGACCGCCCAGCGCACCTCCAGCCGCGATCATCAGGTAGAAATGCGTCAGCAGCCGTGGCGGCGGCTTCAACAAGGCCAGCTCGCCGTGGCACACCATCGAGCAGGTGAACAGCCCGAACAAAAACAGAACCACCACCGGCAGGATGGGCAGGTTGCCCGCGGCCGCCGCATACGCCATCGATCCCAGCGCCACCGCCAGCAATTGCAGGTAAGGATTGCGCCGGTACCAGCCGTCGCCGGCGAAGCACAGGATGAAACTCAGCAGATAGAGGCTGAGCGGCAGTATCCAGAGCAACGGCACCGCGGCCACATTCTGCGACATATGGTTGGTGACCGCCAGTAGCAACGCCGATGCGCACGCCGGCAGCGCCAGCCACAGCGCATACTGGCGCCGGCTGGGTTTCGATACTCCGGCTTCCTCCGGCGCCCGATCCCGCGCCGCCGGCGAGCCCAGCGCCGCCGCGGCGCACACCACCGCGAACGCCACGTATCCCCACGACCACATGCGCGCCTGTTCCAGGGTAGTGAATACCGGCTCGATCAGGAACGGATAGCTCAGCAGCGCCAACATGGAACCTGCGTTGGAGAGCGCATATAGCCAGTAAGGTATCGACCCGGCGAAGCGGCGCGCGTACCACGCCTGCACCAGCGGCCCGGTGGTGGCCAGCAGGAAGAAGGGCAGCCCGATGGTGCGCCCCAGCAGCAGCAGAATGCTCCACGTCGGATCGCCCGCACTGTAAGGCTTCAGACTGGCGCTTGGGTACACCGCCAGCGTCAGCGCGCTCAAGGCGAGCAGACCCACGTGCAGCGCCGCCTGCGCGCGAGGCTTCACGTAACGGATGAGCGCGTGGGCGTACAGATACCCGGCCAGCAGCGCCACCTGGAAGAACACCAAACAAGCCGTCCACACCGCCGCCGAGCCGCCGTACCAGGGCAGAATGATCTTGCCGATCACCGGCTCCACCTGGAACAGCAGAAAGGCGCCAACCAGGATTGTCAACGCGTAAATCAGCATCTGCGCTCCGGCGGGCGCGCCAGCCGCTCGCGAATCCGGTTCCGTGGTGGGGCATGTTTTAGCTTGCCCACTTTAGCTTGCCCATATGACGCGCACCCGTCGAAATGGAGTTGAGCCAACCTCGCGGCGCGATTGCTACGATAACACGGTTGTAAGGTGGGGCAGGCGCTTCCGCCTGCCAACAGGTTTGGGCTTCAGCCCCTGCGCCCGGAGGAAAGCCTCAGTGGCTAAAGCCTTTGGCTACCTATGTATCAGGGCACGGCTTGAGCCGTGCCGTTGGATCGGGAGAAAGGTCTGGCTTCAGCCCCTGCGCCCGCAGGAAAGCCTCAGTGGCTTCCATGAGAAGGCCGGCCGATGTCAAGGGAATACTGTTGAATCGTTGCCCGGTTGGCCTCTTGCGGAATGAACGAAGCCTGCCATTCCCTTATCTCTGGAATCCCCTGCATCGGAGCCGGGCC
>Ga0302319_10001783_pt1 | contig 47585 bp, 37 predicted proteins | sample Bog_T0_2_FD_203319 | JGI IMG/M metagenome (GOLD analysis project Ga0302319, IMG submission 203319) | Peat permafrost microbial communities from Stordalen Mire near Abisko, Sweden - Bog_T0_2 | ecosystem: Environmental > Terrestrial > Soil > Wetlands > Peat | place: Sweden: Abisko, Stordalen Mire... | reverse complement strand
ATGCCAGGCTCCTTCTCCCGAGCTCCTGGGCGTCTAGCAGCAACCAGTCTACTCGGGCTCGAAGGAGCCGGCGCTGTCATGTAATCAACCTCCCGGTCGGCTGTAGCGTGGACGTCCTCGTCCACGCCGGATGCCCCGATTTTGAGACCTGAGAGGTCGGCGATCAGAGAAGGGAAGGGAACAAGTCCTGCTGCTCGTCCGGGACGGGCTTTGCCGGCTTGCTCTTCTGCACCGTGACCGGCGCAAAGCTGCGCATCAACTGCAACGTGCGGTTGTGACTTTCAAAAATCGCCTGCAATTCCAGACAGCGGGTGCACCCGCCCTTGATGGCGCCGATCCCATCCGCCGCGGGATCGAACATCGGATGCCGCGAGCACTTGCCGTGCCATTTTACGTTCTCAATTTTCAACATTGCCCGATCATCATATCCTCAATTGGACATCGGCCGCTCATGAACCGCAGCTCCCATTCTGCCGCGACCGCCACCGCGTCCCGGCGAGCGGGAAGTTCCTTTGTTCTGAAACGCCTTCATCCGCTATTGAAAAAGTTCCCTCTTCCGTAATCCGCCAGCCACGCTCTATCATGGAGCGGCGCCGCAGACGGTTTGGAATCTGCCGGCGGAAGGGACACATTCCGATGAGTACTGTGCAGGCCAATCTCAAACACTATGAAATGCTGATCGACGGTGAATTTGTGGCGTCCGCCAGGACGCTCGAGGTGGTGAACCCTTCCACCGGGCAGGTCGTCGCGGAGTCCCCCAACGGAACGCGCGAGGATGTGGATCGAGCCGTTCTGGCCGCCGAGCGCGCGCAGAAAAGCTGGGCCGCACTGCCCGCCATTCGCCGCGCCGGCCACCTGCGGGAGATCGCTGCGCTGATTCGCGCCCACCGCGAGTCCCTGGCCCACACCATCACCGAGGAGCAGGGCAAGATTCTGTCTCTGGCGCAGGTCGAAGTGGATTTCTCGGCCGACTACCTGGACTACATGGCCGAGTTTGCTCGCCGTTACGAAGGCGAGATTATCCAGAGCGACCGCCCTGGCGAGAACATCCTTCTCTACAAGGCGCCCATCGGCGTCATTGCCGGCATCCTGCCCTGGAATTTCCCCTTCTTCCTGATCGTGCGCAAGATGGCGCCTGCCCTGGTCACCGGCAACACCATCGTCATCAAGCCCAGCAGCGAAACGCCCAATAACGCCTTCGAGTTCGCCCGCCTGGTGGCACAGTCCTCCCTGCCCAGGGGCGTTTTCAATCTCGTCTCCGGCTCCGGTTCGGTGGTCGGCAACGCCCTGGCGAGCCATCCCAAGGTGGGCATGGTCTCGCTCACCGGCAGCGTGGAGGGCGGAGTTGCCGTCATGCGCGCCGCCGCCGAAAACGTCACCAAGGTCTCGCTCGAACTGGGCGGCAAGGCCCCGGCCATCGTCATGGCTGACGCCGACATCGATCTCGCCGTCAGCGCCATCCGCGCCTCCCGCATCATCAACACAGGTCAGGTCTGCAACTGCGCTGAGCGCGTCTATGTGCATGAATCCGTTGCCGAAGAGTTCACTGCCAAGATCACCGCGTCCATGCAAAGAACAGTCGTCGGCGATCCCTTCGATCCGGCCACCGAGATGGGCCCTCTGGTCAGCCAGCGCCAACTCGAACTGGTGGATGCGGCGGTCAAGCGCGCCATCGAACAGGGCGCGGAGCTGAAGTGCGGCGGCTCGCCCTGCGACGCCCCGGCAGGCTACTTCTTTCAGCCCACGGTGCTTGCCGGCTGCCAGCAGAAAAGCGACATCATGCAGCAGGAAACTTTCGGCCCGGTGCTGCCCATCGCCACCTTCAAGACCCTCGACGAGGCCATCGCCTGCGCCAACGATTGCGAGTATGGCCTGACCTCGTCCATCTACACCCGCAGCCTGGACGTGGCCATGCGCGCCTCCAACGAGCTGAAATTCGGCGAAACCTACGTCAATCGCGAGAACTTCGAGGCCATGCAGGGCTTCCATGCCGGCTGGCGCAAGTCCGGAATCGGCGGCGCCGACGGCAAACACGGCCTGGAAGAGTACCTCCAGACCCACGTCGTCTACATGAACTACGACCTCAACAAGCAGTAACGAATACAGTTCTCGTCACCGGTTCTCACGAACGTTGGGTGCCCCAGGTCTCGCTTTTGAGACCTGGGAACCCCCCAACCCCAACCGTCCTAGCCACTTATCCCTCTGCCCTCCAACCCGCCCCGAACGCCCCTGCTTCCTACTCCCTACTCCCTATCCCCTATTCACTCCTCCAAGTTCCCTGCTTTTTAGCACCCCTTGCGCTATCATTGCGTCTATAGAGTGTGAGCGGTCCATTCCCCTCAGGGACCGTCCCGGCGGTGTGTGTGTCTCGATTCTTCCAGCGGTTCGTCTTCGTTCTCTCCGTGGCGATCTTCGCCGCCCTCGGCCTTGGCTTTGCTCTCGGCGAGTTCGGCCTCTTCGGCGTTCACGCCGGCAGTGAGCAGGATGGCGCCTACCGCCAGATGCGTGTCTATGGCGATGTGCTCCGCAAGATTCAGACCGACTACGTCACCGAGCCCAACATGAACGACGTCACCACCGGCGCCTTGCACGGCCTGTTGGAGTCGCTGGACTCGGATTCCAGCTATCTGTCCCCCGCCGAGTACAAAATCTTTAAGGAACGCCCCTCCTCCGGCGTAGCGCAGATCGGCGTCATCGTCTCCAAGCGCTTTGGCTACGCCACCGTGGTGAGTGTGCTGGCCGGTTCGCCCGCGGACAAGGAGCACTTGACCGACGGCGACGTCATCGAGTCGATCAATGAACAGTCGACCCGCGAAATGTCCCCGGCGGTCATCCACATGATGCTCGAAGGCAAGCCGGGAACCACCGTCAACCTCTCGGTGGTGCGCCCCCGCAAGTCCGACCCCGACAAAATCACGCTCACTCGTTACATCGCACCTGTGCCGGGCATGGCCGAACAGCAGTACGAGAACTCGACCATCCTCTATCTCAAGCCCGGTGCGCTCACCGCGGCTCGTGTGGATGAGATTGCCGCCCGAATCAAGTCCGCCGGGAAGGGACGCAAGGTGCTGCTCGACCTGCGCGACTCCTCCAGCGAAGACACCCAACTCGGCCTGCGCCTGGCCAACTTCTTCATTCGCCAGGGCACGCTTGCCGCTCTTGAAGGCCAGAAGTTTCCCCGCCAGACCTTCACCGCCGATGCCTCCAAATGCCTGACCGACGCGCCGCTGGCGATCCTGGTCAATCGCGGCACCTACGGCGCTGCCGAGCTGGCCGCCGCCGCCATTCTCGACGCCAAGCGCGGCGATGTGGTGGGTGAGCGCACCTTCGGCGAGGGCTCGGTCCAGAAGACCATTGAATTGCCCGACGGCGCAGCTCTTCTGCTGACGGTGGCCAAGTACCAGACCCCCGCCGGCAAGAAGATTCAGGATGAAGCGGTGACGCCAACCGTAGTTGTCGGCACGCCTGTCGAAGATGAAGTCGAGGAAGCGCCGCCCGCCAAGGGCGACGAGCCTCTCACCAAGGCGCTCGACCTGTTGAAGGCCAAGAACGCTTGATCGGGCGCGGTTAACCCGTTTTCCCGCATTCCCACTCTTGCACGGCGTGGTACGCCCGCGCCGTTCTATCCGGCAGAGGTACTACGCACGTGCTAGCCTGAGGCAGTAGCGCTTTCTCCCCGTTTTCCCAAGGGAGATGCCAACGAGGGCAAAGCACGTGGCTGCCACCCCCACACAGCCTCCTGAATCAGACGACCCTGACCGTTACCACCGGCTCTCGCCACTGCGCGATCCTTTTCAGCGGCGGCGCAAGCTGGCCGGCAAGGTGGTGCTGATTGCGCTGCTCACGCTGGCGGTCATTACCGGCTCGCTGGCCGGGCTCACGCTGGTTTATTCGGTCGACCTGCCAGAGATTCACGACCTCGAACACTACCGCCCCTCCACCACTACCGATCTCTACGACCGCAAGGGCCGCATCATCGGCTCCTTCGCGCTGGAACGCCGCGTGGTGGTCAATTACGACGACTTTGCGCCGGTCCTGCGCCAGGCCGTCATCTCCATTGAAGACAAGAACTTCGAGTCGCATTGGGGCATCAACGTCCTGCGCGTAGGCGGGGCTCTGTGGCACGACCTTCGCAGCCACGGCCGCGCCCAGGGCGCTTCCACGCTGACCATGCAGCTGGCTCGCAACCTCTTTCTTTCTTCCGAGCGCACCGCCGGCCGCAAACTCCAGGAAGCTTATCTCGCCATCCAGATCGAGCGCGCCTTCACCAAGCAGCAGATTTTCACCCTCTATGGCAACCAGATCTACCTCGGCCACGGCATGTACGGCTTCGAAGCTGCCTCGAACTTTTATTTCAGCAAACACGCCAAAGACCTGACGCTGACGGAAGCCGCTCTATTGGCCGGGCTGCCCAAGGCGCCCTCGGGCTTCTCGCCCTTGCTCAATCCTGACAAGGCGACGCGCCGCCGCAACCTGGTGCTGTCGGAGATGGAGTCGGATAAGGTCATCTCCCACGCCCAGGCCGAGGAGGCCCGCAACGCTCCGCTCGGTCTCCGCATAGCCCAGCCCGAAGGCGCAGTGGCTCCGTGGTTCCAGGAAGAGGTCCGGCGCGAGCTCGAAAAGCGCTTCGGCACCGAGCAGGTCCACGAGGCCGGCCTGAAGGTTGAAACCACTCTCGACCTGGACCTGCAAGTCACCGCCAATCACGCCGTAATGGATGGCCTGGCCACTTACGAGCGCCGCCACGGATGGACCGGGAAGCTCGACAACGTGCTGGCCGGCGGCTTGACCATCGAGGACTGGAAACATCCCGACTGGGCCCTGAAAACCGGTCCCGGCGACTACGTCCATGCCGTGGTCACGCGCGTCTTGCCCATGGCAATTCACGCCCGCATCGGCGACAGCGAGGTGGTGATCCTGCCCGAAGACTGGCAATGGACAGGGCAGCGCTATGGCGATGCTCTGGTCAAGCCCGGCGACATCATCTACGTCCACCTGATCGACGGCATGGAGGGCACCGCGCACCGCGTCACGCTGGAACAGGATTCCGGCGCGCAGGGGTCTCTGATGGCCATGGACAACACCAACGGCGACGTGCTGGCCATGGTGGGCGGACGCGACTACGCATTGTCCCAGTTCAATCGCGCGACACAAGCTGAAAGGCAAACCGGCTCCAGCTTCAAGCCCTACGTCTACACCGCCGCCATCGAAGACGGCGCCAAGCCCACTGACATCATCGTCGACGGCCCGGTCAGCTTCGGCAGCTACACCCCGCACAACTACGAGAACGACTACAAGGGCGCCATGACCCTGACCGCCGCTTTCGCCGAGTCGCGCAACATTCCCGCTCTCAAGCTGGCCGCGCGCGTCGGCATCCACAAGGTCATCGACTTGGCCCACCGCTTCGGCGTCACCTCCAACATTCCCGCCTATTTGCCCATCGCTTTGGGCGCCGCGCAGATCACGCTCGAGGAGCAGGTGGCCAGCTACTCGGTCTTTCCCAACGACGGCCTGCGCGTCACCCCGCGCCTGGTCCGCAAGGTCACCAACGCCGACGGCATCGTCCTCTGGGAAGATCCGCCCGCCGTCAAGGAAGTCATCGACCAGACAACGGCGCGCACCATGATGGGCCTGCTCCGCGCCGTCACCCAGTACGGTACAGGCGCTACGGCTTCGCAGTTGAACCATCCCCTGGGCGGCAAAACCGGCACCACCAGCGACTACACCGACGCCTGGTTCCTGGGCTTTTCGCCTTCCGTCACCTGCGGCGTCTGGGTCGGCTACGACAGCAACCAGACGCTCGGCGAAAAGGAAACCGGCGCCAAGGCAGCTCTGCCCATCTGGATCGCCGTCATGCGCCAGGCCATCGTCGGCAAGGACAACGAGCAGTTCCCCGGCTACGAGAAAGGCGCCCCGCTGCTGAATGCGTCGGCTGCTCCGCCCGCCAAGCCGGGAACACCGCCTTCCGCGGCACCCGCCAAGCCTGGAGCCGCACCGTCCGCATCGGCCGCCAAACTCGTCAATGCCAGCGCGCCCAAGCCGCCAAGCCCTGCGGCGTCCTCTGCTTCGGCCGCCAGGCTATCCAGCAAAGCTCTCGTCAAGCCGCCCATGCAACCCACCGTCAAGTTGTCCGCGCCGTCCAACGCCAAGCCTTCGGCGCAACTCACCACCAAGCCGTCCATTTCGCCCGCCAAAGCATTCCTCGCGGCCAAACCGCAGGTGAGACCGGCATTGGCTCCGCCGCCCGCTCCGGCCAAGCCCGCAAACAAGGTCAAGCCCGCACTGAACACCGTCTCCGATGCAACCGGGCCGAAGGCCCAGCGCTAATTCCGGAGTCCAGAGGGATGTGTGGGTTTGATGCGAAAAGCGGTGTTTTGGCCTCAAATCCGCTTGAAAACAGGCTAAAAACAGGCCTGTATGTTTACCTTAAAGTTAACGTTTGTAGATTGCAAGTTGTTCATTAAAAGATAGTTATAAAAGTGGTAACGCTAGTAAACACCTTTACTAATTAGGGGGTGGGTAAAATGACGTTTTTGGGAGTTTTCTAGGTCTACGGAATCTCCTCCCCCATTTCCATTGTGCATCGTAAGACAGTAATAATCTGCAATCGGCACCATCGGTGGGGCCAAGCACATGGGGCCTCCCACCCCATCCGCGCCGCAATCGGTCGCCCACCGGACGGCACTCCGCGCGGGACGGGTACACTGGGTGCTGACAGGAGGCCACAGGCCATGCAGACACGAATTCAGGGCACGACCATGCCCGTGCTGGAAGTGCAGCTTGACCCCAACGACAGCGTGTTTTCTGAGAGCGGCGAGCTCTCGTGGATGACCGCTTCAATCCAGATGACCACGCACACCCAGATGGGCGGAGGCGGAGGTCTCTTCGGCGTACTGAAGCGGGTGGCCGGCGGCGGCAGCCTGTTCATGACCGAATACAGGGCCATGCAATATCCCGGCGAAGTGGCCTTTGCCACCAAGGTTCCGGGGCACATTGTGCCGGTGGAGCTGACGCCGGGCGTGGAATACATGGTGCACCGGCACGGGTTTTTGTGCGCCACGCCGCAGGTGACCATCGGCATCGGTTTCCAGCAGTCGCTGGGCGCGGGAATCTTTGGCGGCGACGGGTTTGTGCTGCAAAGGGTAGCCGGCCAGGGAACGGCGTGGCTGGAACTGTCGGGCGAGCTGATCCAGAAGAACCTGGCTCCGGGCGAGCTGCTGCGCGTGCATCCGGGCCACGTGGGCGCGTTTCAGGCTTCGGTGGGGTTCCAGATCACCATGGTTCCGGGGATCAAGAACATGATCTTCGGGGGCGATGGAATCTTTCTGGCCGAGTTGAGAGGGCCGGGATCGGTGTGGCTGCAAACGCTGCCGATTTCGCGGCTGGCGCACCAGATCAACGAGTACCTGCCCCACACCGAGGGGCGGCAGATGGCGGGGCCTGCGGTGGGCGGGGCGCTGCTGGGCGGAATCGTGGGGTCAATCCTGGGAGGCAACGACCAGTAAGCTGCGGCGGGCCCCGCGCAATGGATCGGCGGCGGGAGCAAAGATGGCCCACTTCCGGCTAACTCGACCTTTGAAGTCCCCGTCCAAGTCAGTAGGCGGGGCACATGTCTTGGCGGGAGCATATACTCCTGATTCTATTTGAGGTTCCCGTCTGGGGGAAGAATCATGCCCAACGCACTTCGCTCATTTTGCTGGCTCCCACGGATGGCCGGAATTGCCGTGGTCCTGGCGTTCCCGGCTGTCTCCGCATTCGGTCAGAGCCCTGCCGGTCCAACCACTCCGGCTGCGACTGCACCGGCAGGTGCGGCCACCCCGGCCCCCTGCCCGCACATCGCCGATGTGGATCATCCCATCAACCAGGTCCTTCGGGTAACGGTGAAAGGGACGGTGGACTCGGGTCATCTGAAGCCGGGCAAGGAACTATGGTTCACCGTAGCCAGCGGAATGGCCTATCCGGGATGCACGCTGGAGGCGGATGCCGTGGTCTATGCGCGCGTGACGGCGGCTTCTTCATCGAAGAGCCCCAATGCGTCGGAGCTATCGCTGGCCTTCGACCGTGCCGATTGTGCGGGCCACTCCAAGCAGGAAGTGAAAATGAGGCTCATCGGACTGGTGGGACCTCCGGACGAGTCCAGCCACATGCACGACGCCATGCCGACTGAAGTGGGCGGAAGCGGGCGGAAGATCGACGACACGATGGCGAGCACCAACGGCCTGGATTTGGAACTCAATCCTGGAGGTCCTCCGCATACGGTACGTCCCGGAATCGTGGTGGGGATGAAGAATGTAAAACTGGAGCCGCAAGGGGGACCGGATTGCAGCGCCAGATTGACCAGCACGGAGCGCAGCATTCAATTGGGCACAGGGGCACAACTGCTGCTGGTTGTGGCCGCGCCGAAATAAGGACAGGCAAGCGGAATTCCAGATCTCGCCATCGGGACCGGCGATTCCGTCGCGTCATTTTTCTTGAAATGCGGCGCAAGGAATCGGCCGTGGGACCGGGAAGTTTTCCGATCGATACCGCTGTTGGAGTGAGGCTCCATGCACGATAGGTTTGGTTCGTTCCACCGGCTCGCACGAGTAACTGTCCTGCTGGCTTTTCCGGCTGCCGCAGCCTTGGGGCAAGCGACAACAGATTTACCCGCCGGCCCACCGCCTGCAACGGCCGTGCAGGCGGCGGCCGATGAGAACGCCTGCCCGCCGATGGCCATTACGGATATTCCCTTCAATCAGACTCTGCAAGTGAAGGTAACGGGATTGCTGGACTCCGGCCGCTTGAAGCCGGGCAAGGAAATCTGGCTCAAGATGCCCAGCGAAGAGAATTCTCCAGGGTGCACGCTGGATGCCGATGCGACGGTCTATGCACACATCACGGTCGCCTCTTCAAACAAGAATCCCAACTCATCTCAACTGGGGCTGACGATTGACCACGCCGACTGCGCAGGGCACGCGAAGCGGGAATTCAAGATGCGCATCGTGGGAGTGGTGTGGCCCCAGAACGAGTCAGGCAGTCTGCAGGACGCGATGGCTTCGGGACGCGGACGGCAGATCGGCGCCCCCGCTGCGGAAATGAACGGCATGGATGCGCGGCTGAACCCCGGGGGCACGCCGAACACGGTGCGGCCGGGAATCGTGGTGGGCACGAAAACCGTGAAGCTGAATCCGCAGGGAGGGCCCGGATGCAGTGCGCTGCTCAGCAGTTCCGATCGCAGCATCCAACTGGCGGCGGGAACGCTGTTGATTCTGGTGATGGCAGACGCACAGTAGAATTGGCCGGGGGCAGGCTGGCCTGCCGCATCGCTGCCGATTGGGTCTCGACCGATGGGCGCGAAAAAAGCGAAAGACGGAGCGTGTGTGGAGGGAGTGGATCATGGGATCGTTACCATCCGGTCGTGTATACTTTTGTTGTTTGAAAGTCGCCGTTTGGAGAAGAAATCTATGCTTGCCGTACAACGTTCATTCTGTCGCCTACCTCGGATTGCCCAGGTTGCCGCGATGCTGGCATTTCCGGCAGTCGCCGTCTTCGGCCAAACTGCAGCCGGCCCCTCCACACCCGCCCCAGCGGCTTCCTGCCCTGTGATGGCAGCCACCGAAATTCCGCTCGGCGCAACCCTGGCAGTCAAGTCGATCGGCATGCTGGACTCGGGGCATTTGAAGCCAGGCAAGGAAATCTGGTTCAAGGTAGCGACCGGAGTGGTCTATCCCGGATGCACCCTGGAGACCGATGCTCCGGTGTACGCCAAGGTCATGTCGTCCACCACGACAAAGACTGGCGGCACGGCGGAACTGTCCCTGCTCTTCAATTCTGCCGATTGCAACGGGCACGCCAAGCAGCCGGTGGACTTGAGGGTCGTTGCTGTTTTGGCGCCTATCGATGAATTGAACAGGATGCACGATGATGCGCCGACCAAGATAGCCGGCGGCGGCCGGAAAATGGCCGATAACGTGGATGCCACGGGCGGCCTGGATGCAAAGTTGAACCCTGGAGGCACCCCTCACACCGTGCGTCCGGGAACCGCGTTGGGCTTGCCCAAGATCAAGCTGGCGACGCAGGGCGGGCCGGAATGCAGCGCCAAGCTGACCAGCACGGACAAGAGCGTTCAGCTGGAGCAGGACGCGACATTCCTTCTGGTGATTCACGTTGCTGCCAAGTAGGAACGGAACCCGAGTCAGGGCCGGTCGATGAAGGCCAGTATGGAGCGGCGCAGGGGATTCTCCTCTGCGCCGTTCGCGTTAAGATTCAATTCGAATGCATCCCCCAATCTGACCTTGCTTCCCCGGGAGTTCGCGCATGAACCAGCTCTTCGGAAGTAGCTTCAATCTTCGCAAAGACATTGTTTTCACTTTCGCGCTTGCCCTGGCTTGTTATGTGGCGTGGCTGGTTCGCGACGTCCTGGTGCTCTTGTATGTGAGCGCGCTTTTCGCCGTGGTGCTGACGCCGCTGGTGAACCATGTTTCCGAACTCCATCTGGGCCGGTGGCAGCCCTTCAAGGGCCGTGCGATTCTCGTTCTGCTGGTGACCGTGGCCGGGGCGCTGACGGCCTTCGGATTTCTGGCGCTTCCCCCGGTGATCCGGGACCTGCAGGGGTTTGGCCGGGAGATGCCGGCGCGGCTGCCCGGCATGATAGAGAAGCTCAATCACGTTCCCTTCGCCGACCAACTGAATACGGATGAGATCAGTACCAAGATTCAGGATTTTGCCAGCGGGGCGGCGACCTACGTTCTGGTTTCCATCGGGAACTGGGCCGGCGATCTGTTCTCTGTGATCGCGGGTTTTGTGATGACCATTTATTTCATTTTGGAAGGCGACCACGCCTATCGCTGGTTTCTCTCCCTTTTCCCGCCGGAAAGCCGCGACCGGCTGGACAAGACGCTGCATCGGGCCGAGATCCGGATGGGGAAATGGCTGGTGGGCCAGGGAAGCCTGATGATCATTCTCGGCGTGACCAGCACCATCGTTTATCTCTCACTGGGCGTGCGCTATGCGTATGCGCTGGGGGTGCTGACGGGATTGCTGAACATCGTTCCGGTGCTGGGCGCCGCCGTGTGCGTGGCGCTGGCGTTGCTGGTGGCGGCGGTGGACTCCTGGGGCCGCGTGCTGGGCGTGGCGATCTTCTACTTTATTTATTTGCAGCTCGAGAACTCCTATCTTGTCCCACGCATCATGAGGAACCGGGTAGGGTTGCCGGGGCTGGCCATTTTTGTGGCTTTGCTGCTCGGCTCCGAACTGGAGGGCGTGGTGGGAGCCATGGTGTCCATCCCGACCGCGGTGCTGGTAGCCGTGCTGGCGGAAGAGTATCTGGGCAACAAGCAAGTGGCGTAAGGGATGCCGTCAAGGCTCAGGCCACGTCATGATGGGACGGCGGTCCAGGTACCGGGAAAAGTGAGCACAACCACAAAAGATGGGTGCCCCAGGTGCCTCGCTTTTGGGCACCTGGGAAACCACGAATTCAATGGTACGAAACCATCCGGTCCGAGACCTTCTCACTTCGCCAGGACGGAGCCTCTGACTCCGGCCTCGACCGCTGCCTTCATCACGCCGCAGCTTGCGAAGAAGCGGACCAGGCTGGAGGTAAGCGGCTCCAATGTCTGTGAGTCCAGGGCTTGTGAGTCGAGACGTGGAGCGGCCAGCCCCGCCATCTTCAATTCGCCGGTTCCCTGGCCGTCCAGGACCAGGGCGGTGAGCTTGCGGGCCAGGGGAAGGTCGAAACTCTCGGCGACAAAGACCAGCTTGCCGCGGGTGGTAATGACCACCGGCCCCTCGGTGGTGGAGTAGACCTGTTCCGTTTGTCCGGCGGGGATTGTGGAGGGCGCGGAGGCTTCGGCCGCCACGTCGTGCTTGAGGCCGGAGTATTTGTGGCCGAGTTCCTTCGAGTAAATCGCCGCAAAATTCCGGGCGGAGGCTTCGTTCTTCCAATCCGAGAGATAGAAGATGGCGATGGAACTGGTGCTGGCGCGCTGGGCTGGAGTTTTGGCGCTGAGCAGCTGACCGGCCCAGTAGATGCCGCCGTTCCAGGCCGGGGTCAGGTCGCGGGCCGCGTTGTCGCCGCCATAGAGTTCAGCCAGAATGTGCAGGTCCAACTGGCCGATCTGGCCGATATCGTAGGGCTTGTAGAGCTTGTCCACCAAGGGGTGAATATCGGGCAGAAGCGGGACGGCGGGAACGTGCCTCTTCTCGTATTCGAGGGGGTTGATGATCTCCCAGGAGGAGGTGGGCGGGCGATCCATGGCGCCGGCAAAGGCCGCGGTCTGGCCCTGGTCCATCCAGATGTCCTGTTCGAAGCTGAGGCCCTCGCGATAGGGGAAAAGAAGCGACTCGGAGAGCAGGAGCGGCGCGCGGGCCAGGATCGGGGAATTCTCAGAGCCGTTCATCTGCTGCTTTACCAGGTCCAGGACCTCCGGGTCTTTGATCAGGCTTTTTCCCATGGGCTTGAGGATGTAGTCCATCATGACGGCGGTGGCCTGTCCTTCGACGACCGCCTCGCGCGCGGTGTCCATCTCGTCGCGGGCCAGGTGGTCGGTGTCCTCGCGGGAGTTCAGAGAGACTTCGTCGGGAGTCTGGTCGTTCCACTTCTCCAGGTCGGAGTGCTGATCCTGGAGGGCGTGGGTCAGCTCATGGGCCAGCACTGGCTTCTGGTCCTCAATATCCACCCAGTCCAGCATGTAGACGGTCTTGGTTTTGGAGTCGTAGTAGGCCTCGATCTGCTCCTTCAGGAGCGCCAGGAGAAAAGGCTTGAGCGAAAAATCGCGGTCGAGGAGGCCGAACTTCTTGAGGACGATTTCGCCCTCTTGCAGGCGTTTGGAGCTCTGGTCTTCCTCGAACTTCTTTTTCAGATAGCTTTCCACTTCCGCGCGGGAGGTAACCTGGTGCTTGACATGGCTCTTGATGGGCAGGCCGGTTTCGCCGGAGGAGAACTTGGTCAGCTCATCGATCAGGCCGAAGAGCTGCTTCGCCTGTTCGGGCGTGATGCGGGTCTCTGGCTTAGGGGCGCCCTGGGAAGGGGCGGGAGTCTGAGCCTGGTCCGGCGCCTTGGCCTGCGGGGCCGCTGCCTGCTGCTGCGCCGACGCTCCCATAGCGGCCAAACCCACGGCCACGGCCAGAATTCCGGCACGTCCACCCTTGCCCAACCCTGCGTACTGCTCCCTCATCGACTCTCCTTCGGATCTGCCTGCGCGGTTTGAAGCTACCGGCTCCGGCAGCCGCATCTTCTTCCAAGGCTATAATCAGGATGCGGTCCGGCGTGCCGTTTTCAATGGAAATCTGCGTCGAACCGGCGGAATTACTCCTCTATGAGTGAAACGGTCCACTCCCAAAACCCACCGGACAGCCTCCAGGCGGACAATGACTTGCCCACCGGGACTGCTGCGACTCCGCTTGCCGCGCTGCTGGGCCAATCCCCCGCGCCGCCGGAGTTGACGGCCTGGCGTGGCGTACTGACCCCACATCAGTTGGACGCGCTGGAGCGGGAAACAGAGGCGCTGGTTTCCGCTGCGGCCGTGCACGACCTGGGCTGGCTGCGGCGCGTGGAAGTGCGCGGCGAAGATCGCTTTCGCTGGCTGAGCGGCATGGTCACCAATATGGTGAACGACCTGGCCGCCGGCGCCGGCGCATGGAATCTTGTTCTGAACGCCCAGGGCCGCATCCAGGGCGACTTGCACGTATGGCGCGAAGGCAACGGAGGGGAATCGGACACTCTGGAGCTAGAGATTGCCGCCGACCAGTACGACCGGTTGCTTGCGCATCTGGACCATTTCATCATCATGGACGACGTGGAGCTTGTGCCCCGGACGGAGGCCTCCGCGCTGGGATTGACCGGCCCGCACGCCGCGGAAGTGCTGGCCCGGCTGGGTTTGTCCGCGCTGGACGAGCCGCTGACCAGCGTCCGCGCCTCCTGGAACGATGCCACCTTGAGAGTGGTTCGAGCCTTTGGCGTGCTGGCGCCGCACTACGAGCTTTGGGCAAAGTCGGAAGAGATTCCCGCCCTGTGGAAGGCGCTGACGGAAGCCGGCGCAACCCCGGTGGGAGTGGCCACACTGGAAGCTTTCCGCATCGCCGAGGGGATTCCGGTGTACGGCATCGACATGGCCGAGCGCGACCTGCCCCAGGAAACCTCGCAAATGCGCGCCCTGCACTTCAGCAAGGGCTGCTACCTGGGCCAGGAGATCGTGGAGCGCATTCGCTCTCGCGGCGCCGTGCACCGCCATCTGCGGGCGCTGGAGCTGACCGGTCCCTTGCCCGATGCCGGCGCGGAATTGACCTTTGAAAGTCCCACCGCCGGTCCGGGCGCGTCAGCCGGGCTGATCACCAGCGCGGCCGAGCTGCCGCTGAAGACGGGCAGCCGCCGCTTTGCACTGGGCATGATTCGGGGCGAAGCAGAATTACCACCCCAGCGACCTTTCACCTACACTGCCGGAACGGCCACGGGCACCGCCCGCATTCTGGCCACACCGCCTAGCCTTGAACTGGACCGGCAAGCCAGCGATCCAGCGAGCCAAAAAGACAGATTGGATGCCTGAAAATTATGAGCGATACACCGAAGTTCGAAGTCATTGACCGTCGCAAATTCAAGGGGGAGGAAGACCAGGAATACCAGCCGGCCACTCCATCGGAGCCAGTCGAGCCGGGAGCCGGTCCGCGGCTGGTCGTCACCGAGCCCAAACCCGAGTCGGAACCCGTTGCGCCAGCGCCCGAAGAACAGGGGCCGCAGATGCCTCCCGTGCCCACGGCAGATGAAAGCCGCGAACAGAAAATGGCGTACGACGCCTCGGCGCAAAGGCTGGAAGACCTGGTCCGGGCACAGAATCCCGCGGTGGGCCAGCAGCCGGCCATCACGTTCGAGCACCTGGTGCAGCAGTTCTACGTCTCCGCGATGATCCAGATGGGCGCCGGCGCGCAGGAAGGGCAGCGTCCGCGGGTCGACATTCTGGGCGCGCGCAACACCATCGATTTGCTGGGCGTGCTGGCAGAAAAAACGCGCGGCAATCTGAACGAGGCCGAGGACCGTGCCTTGCAGGCGGTGCTCTACGATACGCGGATGGCGTTCCTGGAGTTGACCAGCATGATCACCCTGCAGGGCATGCAGCCGCCTCAGCCTCCACCTCCGCAGGGAGCGCGCTAAACCCTGCAAATGGACGGCCTGCTCACATTTATGGGGACCGGAACCTCGATGGGGGTTCCCACGCTGGGCTGCGACTGCGCGGTGTGTACCTCCGCCGACCCGCACGACCGCCGGCTGCGGCCATCCGTGCTGCTCACCTGGCGCGAGCCGAGCCAGGACGGGCAGCCGAGCCAGGACGGGCAAGCGCGCTTCGTCGTCATCGACACCGGCCCCGACTTCCGCGAGCAGGCTATGCGCAACCGGCTCAAGCGCATTGACGCGGTCTTCTACACCCATGCGCACGCTGACCACATTATGGGGCTGGACGATCTGCGCCCTCTGAGTTTTCTGACGTATCGCGAGAACGGCCCTATCCCGCTCTATGCATCGCCGGAAACCAGAGCGGTGCTGGAGCGGGTATTCGACTACACCTTTTCGCCTGACGCCACCTACCCCACCCGCGCCCGCGTACGCCTCGAGCCGCTCCAGGACCGCACCACCGTCCACGGCGTGGAATTCATCCGCATCCCCCTACTGCACGGGACGATGAAAATCTCCGGCTTCCGCTTTGGAGACACCGCCTATCTGACCGACGTGAGCGCCATTCCCGAATCGAGCTTTGCGCTGCTGGAGGGGCTGGACAACCTCATCATCTCCGCTCTGCGCCATGATCCGCATCCCAGCCACGCCACGGTGAAGCAGGCGCTGGGCTGGGCGCGGCGCATCGGAGCGCGCCAGACCTGGTTCACCCACATTGCCCACGAACTGGGCCACGAAGCCACCAACCGCACGCTACCCGAGAACATCCGCCTGTCCTACGACGGGTTGAGCTTTCCCGTGAATCTTGACCCCATACACCTCAAACCCGCGAAGCCGGCCCCTGCGCCCTCCCATTCCGCGACTCCCCCGCCCGTGAATCCATGACCGAAGGCCCCCGCTCGATGATCCCTGTTTTCCGCTCCATCCAGGAGATTCCCTCCGCCTTCGGCCCCAGCGTGGCCTCCATCGGCAACTTCGACGGCGTGCACCGGGGGCACCGCGAAATTCTCTCCGCCGTGGTCGCCGAGGCGCGCTCTCTGGGCGCTCGGGCAGTGGCCATCACCTTCGAGCCGCACCCGGAACAGTTTCTGCGCCCGGCCGATGCGCCGCGCCTGTTGACGCCGTTGCCTGAGCGTCTGCGGCTCCTGGGCTTGACCGGCATCGACGCCGTGGTGGTGCTGCCCTTCGATGCCGCCCTGGCCTGCCTGCCGGCGCGGGAGTTTGTACGCGACATCCTGGTTAGGGCGCTGGGCCTGCGCAGCCTGCACGAGGGCGGCAACTTCCGCTTTGGCCATCGCGCCGAAGCTGGAGTGAAAGAACTGGCACTATTCGGCGCGGAGTTCGGTTTTTCGCTTTATGTGCACCCGGCGGTCGAGGTGCGCGGGATGGAGATTTCCAGCTCGGCGATCCGCGAACTGCTGGCCGCGGGCGACATGAAGCGCGCCCGCTGGATGCTGGCGCGTCCCTTCTCCGTGCTCTCGACCCCGGCCCGCGGACGCGGCATCGGCACCCGCCTGCTGGTCCCCACCGTGAACCTGGCTGCCTATGACGGGCAACTGCCGGCCTTCGGCGTGTACGTCACCCGATTGACGGTGGCTGGCCGATGTTTCCAGGCGGTCACCAACGTCGGCAACCGGCCAACCTTTGGCGAAGCGTCCTTTGCCGTCGAGTCGCACATTCTGGACTTCGAGCCGGTGGAACTGGAGGAACAGACGCCGCTTGAGCTGGAGTTTCTGTTCCGCCTGCGCGGCGAAGTCCAGTGGCCTTCGCCGGAAGCGCTGAAGGCGCAGATCTTCAAGGATGTGGCGCGGGCGAAGAGGTATTTCCGGCTGATGCGGTAAAGAGGCTGAGTAGATCAGCGCTGCGATCGAGAGGTCAGAGATCAGTTCGCACTGGACGCGTTTAGAACCTGGTGTCCTGAGCCTGAAGTTCGCATCAAAAAAACAAACTGTCATCCTGAGCGGAGATTGGCGCGTATTGTGCGCCAATCGCAGTCGAAGGACCTGCGGTTGTTCTTCAACGAACTGACTCACCACACCGGCTTACACTTAAACCAGATGCTCAATCGGGGCTATGCCTACACCACGATCATCGGCAGCAAATACCATGGGCAAAATCTGCTTTCCCACCTGGCGAGCCTTTATCCCCACTCAACCTCACAAGCCTGGCAACAAAATCTGAACCACGGCGAAGTCACCCTGAACGGCGTCCCCGCCACCGGAAGCGAATCGCTCACTGCAGGTCAAACCCTGGTCTGGAACCGTCCTCCCTGGATCGAACCAGACGCCCCTCAGTACTTCGAAATCCTGTTGAATGACGCCCATCTATTGGCCGTCAACAAACCCAGCGGGCTGCCCACCTTGCCCGGCGGCGGCTTCCTGGAAAACACCCTGCTGCGCCTGGTGCAAAAGCATTCCCCCAACGCAAACCCTGTCCACCGATTGGGCCGAGGCACAAGCGGCATCGTCCTCTTCGCTAAGACACCGCAGGCGGCGTCTACTCTAACCGCAAATTGGAACACACCTAAAATTCAAAAAATCTATCGGGCGCTGGCGCAACACGTTGCCGAGCATGACGCCTATGAAATCCTCACGCCCATCGGCCTGGTACCGCACCCGCGCCTCGGTTTGGTGTGGGCTGCCAGTCCCAGTGGCAAACCGTCCAGGTCATTGGCAAAGGTGATCGCACGCACCCCATGCACCACAACATTTGAGGTAAGCCTCTCTTCGGGCCGCCCTCATCAAATCAGAATCCATCTGGCTTCCATCGGCCATCCCCTGGTAGGCGATCCTCTGTACGGCGCAACCGGCCAGCCTCTGGAAAATCTCCCCGGCCTTCCCGGCGATGGAGGATATTTGCTACACGCCCAATTTCTGAAATTCGAGCATCCCATTACCGGAGAGCAAATCCATCTGGAGGCAGCGCTGCCGGCTGGATTCTCCCCAGTCCCCAACAGCAAGGGACCGGGGGAACCCTCGGTGTGGTTTTAGGGCGTCGAGACCGAGGGCACCCGCCAAATGGGATTTGACCCTCGCTGACGGAGGCTTGTGTGGACGATGTACGGGTTGGGCGACCAACCGCGCGCGACCAGAACCGTTGCCCCTACGGCGTTTATCGTTCCCGATCCGCAATTTGGCATGTAAACCACGCTGGATGAGCGCATTGGCCTGTTACCCCCAGTTGAGGATGGCTGCAGTTGAGCGCGGCAAACCGTGCATCATCTGCCGCGCTTGCTCACTCGTGCGCGAATTCCGTCCAGGATGCAATTCAGTCCAAACTCAAAAGCGCCCGCGGCGTTTTCACTGAATCCTCCCGAACGAACAACATTCAACAGAATCGGGTATCGATGGGCTTCTGACTGCAGCATCTGAGCCAGTTCGCGACCCCATTCTTTTCTATCGTTGGCGCGCGTTCCGATCTGGTGGAATGTAGCGTGGCCTCGAACGTGTCCGATGATCGCGAGAAAGGCATGGCGCCGCTCCTTCGGGCCCAGGCCCGATTCCGCCAACATTGCGAGTGCCGCTTCCATCCACGAGAGTTCGTTCGGCCCCATTACACCCTCCCGTGACGACGTCGCCTCAAGAAACCATGGGTGCTCTGTGTAGATGGCCAGGCAGCGATGTGCCCATTCCTTCAACCGTGTGTTCCAGGGCAACGACGGTTTACCGAAGTGAAGTGGCGAATCGCTCGCCGAATCAACCATCAGGGCAATTAGATCGGCCTTGGCTGGGAAATAACGATACAGCGCCATCGTAGTCAAGCCCACTTCGCGCGCGAGCCGCTGCATCGTTACGGCTAACAAGCCTTCCGCGTCCGCCAGACGGATGGCGACTCGCGCAATCTGATCGCTGCTGAGTGTAGGTTTGGGCCCGCGACTCGGAGCAGGCTTCTTGCCCCAGGCCAAATTCGCCACGGTGCTTCCTTTAGCCGGCATCTCTTGGTTCGCCTCCATCCACAGCTTACCCCTGCATTTCAGAGTCGTTCTTGCACGGACGCCCTAACTGTGTATAGTATACACAGTTAGGGAGGGGATGATGTTTTGGATTGCCTGCGCAACTCTGTTGTCTTTGATTGCGAGTGTGTTCGCAGCACTTCTCGTTTACCGAAAGCTCCGGCAGGCCAGGATAGCTTCAACACTAACGATCGAGAGTGCTCAGGGCATCGTGGAAGAACGCTTCGTCAGCATCGGCGGCATCGACCAATGGATATCCATCAGGGGACAGGATCATAGCAATCCCGTGCTCCTTGTGATCCATGGCGGGCCCGGTAGCTGCTATTCCATCTTCACTCCACATCTTCGCGGGTGGGAGAAGCACTTCACGGTCGTGCAGTGGGATCAACGCGGGGCAGGCAAGACTTACGCACGACAGGGTTCTCGCGGGAGCGGCGAAATCAGCCTGAAGCAACTCGCCTCCGACGGTATCAGTGTTGCTGAATACCTCCGCGCGCGACTACACAAAGAGCGGCTCTTTTTGTTGGCGAGTTCGATAGGGTCCACCTTTGGACTGCAGATCGCACGCAGCCGGCCTGACATGTTCTACGCCTATATCGGCACGGATCAGAACGTCGGAATGGTGCGCGGAAGAGATGAAAATCACCGCCAGGTTTTGGACCGGCTCCGCACGCATGGATTGACTAAGGGGGTCAGAGCGCTTGAGCGGATCGGAGCAGATCCAGCGCTTTGGACTCGCAACGACTATACCGCCGTTGCGCAGTGGACAATGAAATCCGATCCACCCGGATTTCGTCGCACTATCAAGCTGCTAAAAAGCGCTGTTTGGTATGCGCCGGGATGGAAACTTCGCGACATCCGAGCCTTTGTTGCAGGCATGCGATTCTCGCTCGAGCAGTTGCTGCCGGAAATCGCTCAGTACGACGTCTGGGCGGAGGGAACGCACTTTGAACTCCCCATCTTTATTTTTCAAGGTGAAACCGACGTGCTGACGACGCCTTCAATGGCCAATGCGTTGTTCAATGACATCGTTGCACCAATCAAGCAGATGGAGTTGATCTCAGGCGCGGGCCATTTTGCGGCGTTTTTGCAGCCAGAGTTGTTTCTGGGAAAGCTGTTGACCTATGTTTGCCCATTGGCCTATTCGTCCAGCACAAAGGTGGTCCAAACTACTGGCACCGGCTGTCACACCAGTTGAGCCACCTCTCCTTCTCCCGGACTGAGTCGAATTGTGCAAAATCGCCGAGTCACTCGTTGACACCTTGACACCGGATCGGTCCCGATATGTCGCCCAGCGTCCGGGTTTCCAGTATTCCGCCGCTGATCCCGAGTTCAGACCGGTCGACCGCCAATCCGGAAGTAATGCTCAGTTCGCCGGGTGACAGGTGGCCCATCTCTCCCTGCCACTGAAAGTGGGTGCCCCATCCTTCCGCAGTTTTATCGCGGAAGGGTGGGAGGCCTCAGACCTCATTTAGCCCCAGCCAGTAGTCCCACCGCACCAATGCCGCGCCTTCTTTCTGGCGCGGACCGGCCGAAGGCAGTTGGCCGCACCGCAGGTGCTTGGCCCCACCGCAGGTGGTGGTTGCAGAAAATTAGATCTCTTTGGCGCACACTATAAAGAGAAGCAAAAGGCCGGAATCTCTGCTCGGTTACTCAGGCTGTGAAGAGACTCGATCCATATGCTGGAGGCAGTTTTCGGAGCCTTTTCAGCCCCGGTTTTGGCCTGAAAGAGGTCCGACCCCCACCCCCCTATTGTTTATTATCAGACTTAGCGCCTCTAAAAATCGCGTAAGTAGATTATAATGAATACGATACAAAAACGCATAGGTTACTGATAAGTAACAGCAAAACCCTGATTTTGGCCCTTTTTTGGCCAAAAAAGGGCCATTTTGGGTCAAAAATGGCCACTTTTCGCTTCAAATCCACGCCTTATTCGGCGAAGTCGAACGGGACCTGCGGCTTTGCCAACGATCAATGCGGTTAGCGGTACGAATCGTCCCGATGAATGACAAACTCGGGATAAGCTCCTCCGCCCAACTCGTGCAAGTCCATCCCGATCCGCTCGCCGTCCACGTCCACGCGGAAGGGAACCAGCCGGTTGAGAGCCCAGAAGAGCAGATAGGTTACAGGAAACACCAAACCCAGAAGCGTGGCGATGCCGACCAGTTGCGCCACTAGTTGACCGGGTCCTCCGGCGAAGAGGCCCACGGCGAGCAAGCCCCAAAGTCCGCCTGCCGCATGAACGGTGATGGCGCCCGAAGGGTCGTCGATGGAGAGAGCCAGTTCCATCAGCTCGACCAGCAGCGGCGTGCCGATGCCGGCGACCAGGCCCACGAGCAGGGCAGCGCCTGGCGTGACCAGTCCAGCGCAGGCGCTGGAAGCAACCAGTCCAGCCAGCCAGCCGTTGGCGCAGAGGCTGGCGTCGGGCTTGCCGAAGCGGACCTGGGTGATGGTATAGGTGGCAGCCAGGGCCGCCGAGGCCATCAGAATTGTATTGATGGCGGTTCCCACCAGCGCCGAGGGAGCCGCATGGAGCCAGATCACCGCGCCAGCCACGTTCCACGCCAGCCAGCCCACCAGCGCCACCAGGCAGCCGAAGAGCACATACACGGCGTTGTGGCCGGGCATGGCGGTGGCCAGGCCTTCCTTGGGAAACTTGCCCTTGCGCGGTCCGGCGATCCAGACCACCGCCAGCGCGCTCAGTCCGCCCAGCGTGTGCACCGTGGCCGCGCCGCCGCCGTCCAGGAAGCCCGCGCCGAGGCCGAAGTTCACGCCCAGTTGAGCCAGCCAGCCGCCGCCCCAGATCCAGTGCGCCGTGAGAGGAAAGACCAGCGCGGCCAGAACCGCGCCCACCGCGCAGCCGGCGGGGAGACGCCAGCGATCCGCCCCCGATCCCCAGGGAAGGATCGCGGCGAACGCCACGGCCAGAAATTCAAAGAGGGTGGCAAGTTGCGCCAGAGGCGGAGCCGCACCCAGCCCGCCCAGCAGCAGAGGCGCCGCGCCCGCCCAGTTCCAGTTTTTGCCCGCAAGCTGAAAATTCCAGGCTGCGCCGCTCGGAGTGCCCGTGAGCGCCGCCCCCGCCAGGGCAAAAACCAGCACCGCGACAGCCAGGATGGCCACGCTGCCCAGCAGCGATTGGGCGGCCGAACGCGAACGGCCCAACCCTGTATTGATGAGAGCGACGCCGGCAATCGCCATGGGCGCTAGAAGGAGAAGTGCAAGAGTCAGGACAAAGGAGGAATCAGAGAGGATTGGAGTCATGAGTGCCAGCTTCCGCGCGCTTCCATGTGACCGCGCACCGCTACCGCCAGGCCCATGGCTTCAACCGCCAGCCCGCAGACCACAAAGGCTGCCCTCAAAGCCGGCGCTGGAAACAAGAGCACCGCTGCAATGGAGAGAAAGAATCCGGCTGGCATCGCCAGCAGTCCGGCGTATTTCATGGTTCTCGTCCCTTTCAGGCGTTCTGCCCGCGGAGTTCGACCTGTCCGCTGGAGCCCTGTTTCTTGCACTCGATGGACGGCCACACGCCCGACATGGAGTCCGCATTGCGGGATGATTTGTGACTGAGGGCAACCGATTGAGACGCCTTTACGAATTCTAAAGCATCTTATTGTTACGCTCGGGCCATGCGGTTACACGGGATGCCTTTTCGGCGCCGCGATGCGGTCTGTTTGCGCTTCCCAGCAATCTTTTTTCTTCCCCGGAGGTCTTTTCTGATGAATCTTTTGAACCGTCTGGTAGCGAACCCCCTGGGCGCGTTTACCGCTCTACTGCTGGCCGCCTTCCTTGAGGCGCACGGGGACTCGTTCTTTCAGGAAGGCATTCACCGTTCGTCGGGAGCGAACCGGTTGCTGCCCATTTTGTTCGGCACGCTAGTGCTGGCCTTGTACGGGACGGTGGTGAATCTCCCACGCTGGGACTTTGGCAAGCTGCTGGGGGTCTACGTGGTGCTGTTTTTCCTGATGGCGCAACTGCAGAACAAACTCCGCTTTGGCCAGTCGCCCACACCCCCCATCTACCTGGGTGGAGCCTTAATAGTCTCCGGCGGTTTGGTGATCGCATTCTGGAAGAACTGAAATGTTTTATTTTGGAGTGGCGTAGTCCGGAATTGACGTGATATTTTGTGGGTGTCATCCCATTCTCTGGTACGGAAAAACCCCAGAGGAGGAGATGAGATTGTTCCGCTCGGCCTCTTATCACAACAAGTTTTTCTTTCAACAGATTACAGTACGGCAGAGAACGAAAAAATTTTTCAGTATTCGACCTTCTCCGGCTGTTCCAACCTTCCCTTCGGCTGCTATATTGGTCTTTCGGGGCCCTTTACCTCTTCGCTGGATTTTGCCTGAAAACAGAGTTTAACCACACAATGTGTGACCGCCAGCACAGCGTTCGCATCCAAGAGCCGTCCACACAGGGAAAATATACATGGCGCAGATATTCGACCGCAGCTCCAATGCTTTGGCTCGCATGAGCCTGGTTTTGGCGGGGCTGATCGTGATCGGGCTGGGAGTCACGCTGAATGAGTTGCAGCGTTCTCCGTGGGTGACGCGGCAGGGCCAGCGGCCGGATCAGCCTGTGTCCTTCAGCCACAAGCACCACGTGCAGGGATTGGGCATCCAGTGCCAGTACTGCCATACGACGGTGGAGAAGTCGAGTTACGCCGGAATCCCGCCCACCAAGACGTGCATGAACTGTCACGCGCAGATTTGGACCAACGCCCAGTTGCTGGAGCCTGTGCGCGCCAGTTGGGCCACCGGTCAGTCCCTGACCTGGACCAAGGTGCACGACCTTCCCGACTATGTTTACTTCAGCCATGAGATTCACGTGAACAAGGGGCTGGGCTGCGCAAGTTGCCACGGCCGCGTGGACCAGATGCCGCTGATGTACGCGCAGAACACGCTGCAGATGGAGTGGTGCCTGGACTGCCATCGCAACCCGGCCAAGAATCTGCGGCCCACCTCAGAGATTTACAACATGGCATGGGAGAAGCCCGCCGAAGACCGGCCGGTGTGGTGCGCGGTGGGCGGAGAGGCGCTGGGAACGCCAACGGCGCAGAGCGTGAATTGCGTAACCAAAGACCCGGCACAGAACGGCGTGGAAGTGGCTTCGCTGCAGATGCATTCGCTGGGCGCACACGGTGTGGCTCCGCAGATCGGCCATGAAGCCATCGCGCCTCCTGCCGAGTACAAGAAATTCACCAGCCAGGACGAGTTGGGCCACTTCCTGGTGGACCACTACAAGATTCGCACCCCCAAGGATCTGGCCAGTTGCGAGGTCTGCCACCGATGAGCGGACAAAGGATTGGGCAAGGGATGAACGGGAACGAAAAGGCTGTGGAAAACACGGTGGAAATTGAGCGGAACGGGGCGACGACGACCGCGCCGATGACGCTGGCCGCGGTGCGCGCAGAGTTGAAGGGCGTCCACGGCAAGCGCTACTGGCGGTCTGTCGATGAGCTGGCTGGGACACCTGAGTTTGAGGCGGCGGTGGAGAAGGAATTTCCCGGTTCGGCGCAGGAGTGGGTCGATCCGGTTTCGCGCCGCGGCTTCATGAAGCTGATGGGTGCGTCGATGGCGCTTGCGGGCCTCGCCGGCTGCACCAAGCAGCCCGACGAACCGATTTACGCCTACGTCAAGCAGCCCGAAGATTTGATCCTGGGCAAGCCGAATTATTTTGCCACAGCGATGCCCTCGGCCACGGGCGCGGTGCCCCTGCTGGTGAAGGCCGACCAGTTCCGCCCCATCAAGATCGACGGCAATCCGGAGCACGCGTACAACCAGGGCTCGTCGGATGTTTTTTCGCAGGGCGCGCTGCTGGACCTTTACGATCCCGATCGCTCGCAGCACGTGACCTTTCGCGGCGAGAATCGCGAGTGGGCCGAGTTTGCGCAGGAGTTACGGCTGAAGGTGGCGGCGTCGAAGGACGGAACCGGGATTTATTTCCTGAGCGAGACCATTACTTCGCCGACGTTGGCGCGGCAGTGGAAAGAAGTCAAGGCGGCTTATCCCAAGGCGACGCTGGTGCAATACGATCCGGCGATTGCGGGGACTGCTCTCGCAAATAGCTTGAGCACTCAGTACTCGCTTGCCGAGGCAGATGTGATTGTCTCACTGGATGCGGATTTTCTTTCGGGCGCCGGCTTCCCCGGTTTCCACAAACTGGTCCGCGAGTACGCGGACCGGCGGAAGACGCCGGAGAAGCTGAACCGGCTGTACTCGATTGAGAGCACGCCGACAACGACAGGGCTGAAGGCTGAGCATCGGCTGGGACTACGCGCGAGTGAGATTCCGGCGTTCGCGGCAGAGTTGGCGAAGGCCGTGGGCGTCGCAGGCATTGAGCCCCCAGCCTACGCGTGGACCGAGGAACAGAAGAGGTTCCTGGCCGCTCTAGCAAAGGACTTGAAGGCGCACGCGGGCAAGTGCGTGGTGATAGGCGGGGAGCAACAGGACGCAACGGTGGCATCGCTGGCATGGGTAATGAACACTGTTTTGGGCAACACGGCCAAGACCGTTGTCTCAGGAGACTCTGGAATCCCTCTGCCTTCCAATCAGTTTGCGGAATTCAAGGCGCTGGTCGCAGATTTGAATGCGGGCAAGGTGGATTGGCTTGTAATTCTGAACGCGAATCCCATTTACTCAGCACCCGCCGATCTGGAATTCGCCGCAGCATTTGATAAGGCCAAGACAGTAGCGCATTTGGGCTCGCATCTGGACGAGACCGGACAGATTTCTCACTGGCACATTCCCGCCGCGCACTTTCTCGAGTGCTGGTCAGATGCACGCGCTTACGACGGAACGGTCTCGATTGTCCAGCCGTTAATCGATCCTCTCTACGGCGGCAAAACGGCGCACCACATTTTCCAGGCGCTTTTGAATGAACCGGGTTTGAGCCCATACGATGCGGTTCGCGAGACGTGCAAACCCCTCATCAAGGGCGACTTCGAGACCGGCTGGCGCAAGGCGCTTCATGCGGGATGGATAGAAGGCACTGCATTCGACAAGAACGCCTTCGTAATGGCTATGGCCCTGGATGGCGGGAACTTCGACGGCGTAGTGCTTAGCCGGAGAGTTCCCAAGCCCTCGCCGAAGGACTCGATCGAAATCATCTTCCGCCCCGACCCGAATGTGTATGACGGTCGCTGGTCCAACGTCGGCTGGCTGCAGGAGCTTCCCAAGCCAGTCACCAATCTGAGCTGGGACAATGCAGCCATCGTTTCCGGCGCGACGCTGACCAGACTGGGCTTGGAAGAAGACGACATTGTTGAGTTGACTGTTTCCGGGCGCAAGGTCAAGGCGCCAGTGATCGTAGCGCCAGGGCATCCGGATAACTCCGTCACCGTCCACTTAGGCTATGGCCGCCAGTTTGCAGGGCGCGTGGGTTCGGGCGCGGGCTTCAATGCTTATCTGATTCGCACCGCGGCTTCCCCGTTTAACGCTGTGGGTTCGATCAAAAAGGTGGAGGGCAAGTGGGGCACCGCGATTACCAAGAGCCACTTCCAGGACCACCGGGGCAAGACCTTTGGCCAGCAGGGCAACGGCAATAACTCGCTTGAAGCCGACGAAGCGATCAATGAGCGCGGCATCATTCGTTACGCCACGTTGGCCGAGTACAAGGCCAACCCCGGCTTTGCCAACGAGGGCGCGGGCCACGAGAAGACCGACAAGAGCGTAACTCTCTTCCCCAACTGGGAGTACAAGGACAATGCCTGGGGCATGTCGATCGACATGAACAGTTGTACCGGCTGCAATGCGTGCATTGTGGGCTGCTACGCAGAAAACAATATTCCTGTGGTGGGCAAGCAACAGGTGCGCATCGGGCGCAACATGCAGTGGTTGCGCATTGACACTTACTTTGAAGGAGACCTGGCTGCGCCGCGCGCTCACTTCCAGCCTATGGCTTGCCAGCACTGCGAAAACGCGCCCTGCGAGCAGGTTTGCCCAGTGGGCGCCACGGTGCATTCACCCGAAGGCCTGAACACGATGGTCTATAACCGCTGCGTGGGGACCCGCTACTGCTCCAACAACTGCCCGTACAAGGTGCGGCGCTTCAACTTTCTGCTCTTCTCCGATTTTGAGACGGAGAGCTTGAAGTTGATGCGCAATCCGGACGTCTCGGTGCGCAGCCGCGGCGTGATGGAGAAGTGCAGCTATTGCGTGCAGCGTATTTCGGCGGCGAAGATTGATGCCGACAAGGAAAACAGGGCGGTGCGCGATGGGGAGATTGTGACCGCATGCCAGCAGGCCTGCCCGGCCTCGGCCATCTCCTTCGGCAACCTCAACGACAAGCAGAGCAAGGTAGCAGCGCTGCAAGCCGATGAGCGCAGCTACCAGGTGCTCGCCGACCTGAACACCCGTCCGCGGACCAGGTATGTGGCCGCGGTGTTGAATCCGAACACCGAGTTAGAAGACGGCCCGGTAGAACACGCGCCGGTGAAGGGTTAGCGAGACAGCAAGTCAGCAGGTTAGCGAGTTAGCAAGTTAGCGAATAAGCGGAGCCAGGATGGCAACCAGCGAACTGAAGAACAACCCGAAGCTCGATCCCGCGACCGGCGAGTACCGCGTGATTGCGCCTGGCCAGACCTTCCGGTCCATCACCGAGAAGATCTCGCGCATCGTGCTCACGCCGCACACGCCGCTGGGCTGGCTGGCCCTCTTCGGCCTGGGCGGAGCGCTGGCCACGATGCTGATGGTGGCCCTCACCTGGCTTTTTCTCAAGGGCGTCGGCATCTGGGCCATTACCCAGCCGGTGGCGTGGGGCTTTGCAATTATCAACTTTGTCTGGTGGATCGGCATTGGCCACGCCGGTACGCTGATCTCGGCGATTTTGCTGCTGTTCAAGCAGGGCTGGCGCAACTCCATCAACCGCTTTGCCGAGGCCATGACCATCTTCGCGGTGGTTTGCGCCGGCATGTTCCCGCTGATCCACACCGGGCGTCCCTGGCTGGCCTACTGGATGCTGCCTGTTCCGCTGACCATGAACGTGTGGCCGCAGTTCCGCTCGCCGCTGATGTGGGACGTCTTCGCGGTTTCCACCTACGCCACCATCTCCGTGGTCTTCTGGTACATCGGCATGGTTCCGGACTTCGGCACCATGCGCGACCGCTCAGAGAGCAAGGCGGCGCAGTATCTATTCGGCCTGGCATCGCTGGGCTGGCGCGGGTCGGTGCGGCACTGGGCGCGCTATGAAACCGCCTCTCTGCTCTTGGCCGGTCTGGCCACGCCGCTGGTGCTCTCAGTGCACACGGTCATCAGCTTCGACTTCGCGGTTGCGGTTCTGGCCGGCTGGCACACGACCATCTTCCCGCCTTACTTTGTGGCCGGCGCGATTTACTCGGGCTTTGCCATGGTGCTTACGCTGGCCATTCCGCTGCGCAAGTTCTATCACCTGGAAGCGCTGGTCACTGACCGGCACATCGACAACATGGGCAAGGTGATGTTGGCTACCGGCTTCATCGTGGCATACGGCTACGGCATGGAAGTCTTCATGGCCTGGTACTCGGCCTCGCACTGGGAAGCCTTCATGATGTGGAATCGCATGTTCGGGCCGATGGGCTGGTCTTACTGGGTGCTGATCACCTGCAACCTGGCGATTCCGCTGACTTCGCTCTGGTCGCGCAAACTGCGCACTTCAATTCCCTTCATGTTCTTCATCTCGATTGTGGTCAACACCGGGATGTGGTTTGAGCGCTTCGTGATTGTAGTTACCAGCCTCTACCGCGACTTTCTGCCTTCCGCGTGGGGCACTTATCGCGCCACCAAGTGGGACTACATGACTTATGTGGGTACGCTGGGATTGTTCACGGCGCTATTCCTGCTGTTTGTGCGTTTCCTGCCCATGATTCCCATGTCTGAAATTCGCACCATGCTGCCGGGGGCGAAGATCACTCCCAAAGAAACAGCGGAGGTGGGTGACTAATGCCTGCACGCGAAGGAACCTACGGCCTGCTGGCCGAATTCGACACGCCGGGCGACCTGGTGAGGGCCGCACAGCAGGCGCGCCGGGACGGCTGGCGGCGCATGGATTGCTACACTCCCTATCCGGTGGAAGAGGCGGCCGAGGCCATCGGCTTCCATCGCAACAAGGTGCCGCTGATTACGCTGATCGGCGGGTTGATGGGTCTGGCCGCCATGTTCCTCTTCGAGACCTGGGTGTCGGTGTGGGCCTATCCATTGAACATCGGCGGGCGTCCGCTCTACTCCTGGCCGGCCTTCATTGTGCCCGCTTACGAGTGGACCATTCTCTTCGCGGGGTTATCGGCGGCCTTTGGCATGTTGGCGCTGAATGGATTACCGGCCCTCTATCATCCGCTTTTCAACGCCCCCAACTTCCGCGACGGCGCGACGACCGACAAATTCTTCCTGTGTCTTGAGGCGCTCGATCCAAAATTCGACCTGCTGGAAGCCAAGGCCTATCTCCACAGTTTTCAACCAGTCTCGGTGGTGGAGGTGGCGTACTGATGCAAGTGCAGCTTTCAGCTTTCAGCTCTCAGCCTTCAGCTAACAGCGCATCGCGGCGGCTTGCGCAGAGCTGCATGGCAACCGCCGGCCTTGCGGTGCTGCTGCTTCTGGCCGGCTGCCGCCAGGACATGCAAAACCAGCCCAAGTTGATTCCGCAGCGCGGTTCGGAGATGTTCGCCGACCATCGCGGCGCGCGTCCGCAGGTGGTGAACACCGTGGCTCGTGGCCAGCTGCGCGAAGACAGCTACTTCTATACCGGGGTCGTCGAGGGCGCAAACGGCTATCGCGAAGAACAGAACCTGATGCCTTTCCCGATAACTCTGAATGTGCTCAAGCGCGGCGAGGAACGCTTTAATATCTATTGCACGCCCTGCCATTCGCGGGTGGGTAACGGGCTGGGCGCGATTGTCGAGCGCGGCTACAAACCGGCGGCCAACCTGCACGACCAGGTCCGGCTCTCGCAACCCGTGAGCCATTACTTCTATGTGATGACGCACGGCTACGGCGCCATGCCCGACTACTCGTCGCAGTTGACCCCAGTGGATCGCTGGGCGGTGGCGGGTTACATTCGCGCGCTGCAGTTGAGCCAGGCCGCAAAGGTTGAAGACGTTCCTGCCGGCGCGCAGGTGGAAAACCTGAAAGACCTTGCGGCAAGGCAAGGCCACCCCGAATTTGCCCAGCCCTGGACGCTGCCTTCAACGGCGGTCCAGGCTTACGCGCACGACGCAAGCCAGGGAACACCGGCAATGGCTCCAGCCAATCCCGCTGACCCGGCTATCAAGATTCCCGCAAGCAAACCGGCCCCTGCGGCCGCCAGGTAAGGACATACGGAATGGCACACGAGACGCACGCCAGAACGCTTCCCGCAGATTTGAGCGCGCCGGCCTTTGTCGGCGAATGGAAGACGCGCGCGCTGGTCGTTGGAATCGTTTTTTCGGTGATCGCCGCCGCCTTGGCCGCCGCCGATCACTCGCTGGACCACGTGTTGCGCAGCTGGCTGCTGGGCCTGATGCTGACTTTCGGTTTCTCGGTGGGCGGGCTGGCCCTGCTGATGCTGCAGTATCTTTCCGGAGGCAAGTGGGGACTGCTGCTGCGCCGGCCTCTGGAAGCGATGAGCCGCACGCTGCCCCTGGTCTTTTTTTACTGGGTGGTGATCGCTTTCTCGCTGAAGAAACTTTACCTGTGGGCCGCGGTGAACGACGTCAGCGCGGCGCTCAAGTCGGGATGGATCAACGAGGTCCAGGCACACGCCATCGAATTCAAGCGGCCCATGCTCAACTCCACGGCATTCATCGTGGTGAGCTTGCTCTGCTTCGCCATCTGGGGCTTCTATACCTGGCGATTGAACGCTCTCGGACTCGAACGGGATGCGGCTTCTGCCGCGACCACACCGGAGTGGATCAAGCGATTTGAAAACATCAGCGGCCCCGGCATCCTGGTGTATTCGATCACCATGTCTGCCGCCGCCATTTATTGGGTCATGTCGCTTGATCCTACGTGGTATTCGTCGGTTTATGGATTGCTCTTCCTGGTCGGTCAGGCATATTCCGTGCTGGCGCTTTCGATCATCGTGGTAGTTTCGCTTTCGAAGGCCGAGCCCTTCCGTACCGTCCTGCGCCAGACCGAGCAGCACGACCTGGGCAAGTTTACGTTCGCCTTTGTCATGCTCAACATCTATCTCGCCTTCTCGCAGTTCCTCATCATCTGGTCAGGAAACCTGCCGGAAGAAATTCCCTGGTACCAGGACCGCTTTATGGGCGGCTGGGGCGTCATCATCACGCTCGATTTCATCTTTCATTGGCTGATTCCATTTACGCTGTTGCTCTCTCGCGACTTGAAGCGGAACAAGAAACGGCTGGTGCGCGTTTGCCAGTGGATGGTCTTCGCCAAAGCGTTCGATCTCTTCTGGCTGATTGAGCCGAACTTCAAGGACGCCGCGCGCAATTTGCATTTCAGTTGGGGAATCCTGGAGTACATCGCCGTTCCAGTGGCCATGACGGCTTTCTGGGTGGCGTTCTTCTGCACGCGCCTGCAGTCCCGGCCCCTGGTGCAGACCAACGATCCGCATGTGGCGGAGATTCTGGAGCCTGAGCATGTCCACGCATAAACCAGATCAACCGGGCCAGGAACCGGAAGAGGTCGACGCTTCAAAGGGCTACGAGTCGACCGATGTACGCGTCTCGGGAATTGTCGTTTTCCTTACCGCGCTGGCCATTTTCGTCGCCGTGGCCGGAGTGCTTTCGTATGGCATTGGCAAGGTGATCAATGCGCACATGGCCAAGGAAGACGGGCCGCGGAGCAAGTGGACATCGACGGTGGATGTGCGTCCGCTGGGCAACCTGCCTTCCAGTCCCGAATTGCAGAACAAGCTGGCCGAGATGACGCAGCGCTTCCCCACACCGCGCCTGCAGACCGACGATGGCAACCAGGACATCGCCGACCTGCACGCCCGCGAGGATTTGCTGCTGGATAACTACACCTGGGCCGATCGCGCGCAGGGCAAGGTGAGGATTCCCATCGATCGCGCCATGGAGTTGCTTGCCCAGCGTGGATTGCCGGTGGCGCCCAAGGTGGAGCACGCGCCGCTGTTGACGGGAGACTACGAGCCGGTGGCTGCCGTGCCCCTGACCAGCGGGTTTGCTCGCACAGGATACGAACAGGACCAGGCCGCGGCGCGCAAGGTTGAAGCGGGAGGGCAAAAGTAGAGTGCGGGTGAATGAATGCAGCCCGACTTATTGCGAGATAAGAATGCGCCGCGAGCAGGTTGTGCAACATCAATGAATGTAAGCGACTCCAAAGCAGCAGTTTCTTCAGTGATTTAGTTCGAGCCAAAGTTTGCACCAGCACGAGACAAGAGAGAAGGCACGATGCAGAGCGCAGGCACAATGCGGAAAAACGGTCGAAACGCGGCAAGATGTGCGGCCGCGGTGCTGGCGTTGTGTGCGGCGATGCAGGCACCGTCTCTTATCGCGCAGGTCTCCCGTTACGGCGAGAAGCAAATGGCCCCTGTGAGCGACAAGCCTCCGGAGATTCTGAACAAGGTGGGCATTGCGCAGCGCCTCAACGAGCAACTGCCGCTCGGCTTGACCTTTACCGACGACCAGGGCAAGCAGGTGCAGTTGGCCAGTTACTTCGGCAAGCGCCCGGCGATTCTGGCGCTGGTTTACTACCAGTGCCCCATGCTTTGCTCGGAAGAGTTGAACGGGCTGACAGGCGCATTGCAAATGGTGAGTTTTGTTCCCGGTCGGGACTTCGATGTAATCGTGGTCAGCATTGATCCCACCGAGGGAACAGACCTGGCCGCAGCCAAGAAACGCATTTACCTGAAGCGCTATGGACATCCGGAGACGGCTGCCGGTTGGCACTTCATGACTGGTACGCAAGAGAACATTGACGCGCTGACCAAGGCAGTGGGATTTGGCTATGTGAAGATTCCCGGGCCCGACGGCAAGCTTACCCAGTTTGCCCACGCGAGCTCCATCCAGATCGTAACTCCCGAGGGCAAGTTAGCCCAGTACTACATGGGCGTGGAATATTCGCCTAAGGACCTGCGCCTGGGGCTGGTGGAGGCTTCGGCCAATCGCATCGGGTCGCCGGTGGATAACATTCTGACGTACTGCTATCACTACGATCCGCAGACCAACAAGCACTCTCTTATCGTTGCACGAGTGGTCCAGTTGGGCGGGCTCGTCACATTCTGCACGCTGGGTGGATTCATGCTGGTGATGTTCCGCAGGGACAGCCGGCAAGACGACCCGCCGGAAACAGGAACGACAGGTAAAAAGGTGAACGGATAACTGCATGAGCCACATCAGCCCAGTACTCTGGCAATTTCTCGTCAAGTGGTTGACGTACTTCGCGCTCTTCCCGCCGGAGGCGTCGAAGATTGCGCCGCAGATGGATGCGCTCTATTTTTTCATGGTGCTGGTGAGCCTGATCGGGCTGACGGTGGTAACTCTGCTGGTGATCAGCTTCTCCATCCTCTATAGCAAGAAGCGCCATCCGGTGGCCGAGCAGATCGAGGGATCGACGCTGCTTGAAGCCACCTGGACCATTATTCCCCTGGGGCTTTTCCTGGTGATGTTCGTCTGGGGCGCGCTGATTTATTTCCGCGTCTTCACGCCGCCGGCCAACGCCATGAATATTTACGTGGTGGGCAAGCAGTGGATGTGGAAGGCCGAGCATCCCGGTGGGCAGCACGAGATCAACTCGCTGCATGTGCCTTCGGGCCGCGCTGTGCAGTTGACCCTGATTTCGCAAGATGTCTTCCACAGCTTTTCCATTCCCGCGTTCCGTGTAAAACGCGAAGCGATTCCGGGCCGTTATACAACTGTCTGGTTTGAAGCCACCACGCCCGGAACCTATCACCTGTTCTGCACGCAGTATTGCGGCACGGCCCACTCGCAGATGATCGGCGACATTGTGGTGCTGACGCCTGAGGATTACAGGAAGTGGCTGGCCAACTCCACCAGCGGTGCTTCGCTGGCGCAGAACGGCGAGCGGCTATTCGCCAGCCTCAGTTGCGTGGCTTGTCATAACACGCGGCCCGATGCGCGCGGCCCCTCGCTGGCCAACGTTTACGGCGCCAAGCTTCCGCTGGCAAGCGGAGGCACGGTGACGGCAGACGACGCCTATCTACGTGAGGCAATCCTCAATCCCTCGCAGCATGTAACCCAGGGTTATGCGCCCATCATGCCGACTTACCAGGGACAGGTCAGCGAGGAAGGCATTATCGCGCTGGTTGAATACATCAAGAATCTCAACTCCGACTACCGCATCCAGCAGACCACGAACACCACCGACCTGCTGCCCGAAGGCGAGGCCAGACCGGCGTCCGCACCGAAAGTTGCGCCAGCCGCGCCAGAAAGGTTGAAGCCATGAGCGACACCATCGTCAGCCTTCCCGATCAGTCGACGGCCCGCATTCCCAAGGACAACTTCATCACCAGGGAGAACGGCCTGCTGAGTTGGTTGCTGACCGGCGACCACAAGCGGATCGCCATTCTCTACCTGATCTCGTTGAGTTTCTTCTTCTTTATCGGAGGCGCACTGGCCGGGCTGATCCGCCTGGAGTTGCTCACGCCGCAATCCGACCTGATGGCCACCGACACCTATAACAAGGTGTTCACCATGCACGGCGTGATCATGGTCTTCTTCTTCCTGGTGCCGTCGGTGCCGGCCACGCTGGGCAACTTCCTTATCCCGCTGATGATCGGGGCCAAGGACTTGGCGCTGCCCAAGGTCAACCTGCTCAGTTGGTATCTGTATGTGGCGGGCGGACTGCTCACTCTCTACACCATGGCCACCGGTGGCGTGGACACGGGCTGGACTTTCACCACTCCGCTCTCCACGCACTACGTGAACACCAACGTACTCACCACCGGCCTGGCTGTCTTCATTGCCGGTTTCAGTTCCATCTTTACCGGGCTCAACTTCATCGTCACCATCCACAAGATGCGCGCTCCGGGCATGACCTGGTTCCGGTTGCCGCTGTTTGTCTGGGCGCACTACGCGGCCAGCATCCTGATGGTTCTGGCCACGCCGGTGGTGGCTATCGCCATTGTCCTGGTGGCTCTCGAACGCACGATCGGCATCGGCGTCTTCGACCCCACTAAGGGCGGCGATCCGCTGCTCTTCCAGCACTTGTTCTGGTTCTATTCGCACCCGGCCGTCTACATCATGATTCTGCCCGGCATGGGCGTGATCTCCGAGGTGATTTCCACCTTCAGCCGAAAGCGCGTCTTCGGTTACACGGCGGTGGCGTTCTCTTCGGTAGCCATTGCGGTTTTCGGATTCTTTGTCTGGGCCCACCACATGTTCATCATGGGTGTCTCCAACTACGCGGTGCTCATTTTCTCGCTGCTCACCATGCTGGTCGCCGTGCCCTCCGCTATCAAAATATTCAACTGGACATTTACGTTGTATAAAGGCTCCATCACCTTTGAAACTCCGATGCTCTACGCCTTCGGCTTCATGGGCCTGTTCACGATCGGCGGCATGACGGGCGTGTTTCTGGGTACCTCTGGCACCGACATTCATCTTACGGAGACGTACTTCATCGTGGCCCACTTCCACTTCGTCATGGTGGGCGGTATGCTGATGGCCTTCCTTGCCGGCCTTCATTTCTGGTGGCCCAAGATCACCGGACGCATGTATCCGGAAAAGATTTCGCAGATGGCGGCGGTGGTTACGTTTATCGGATTCAACCTGACCTTTTTCCCACAGTTCATTCTGGGCACGCTGGGCATGCCGCGGCGCTACGCAGCTTATCCGCCGGAGTTCCAGGTTCTGAACGTCTTCTCTACCGCCGGGGCTACCATCCTGGGCGTGGGCTATCTGCTGCCGGTGCTCTACCTGGTGTGGTCGCTCAAGTACGGTGCGATCGCCGGCGGCAATCCGTGGCAGGCCACCGGGCTTGAATGGCAGACCCAGTCGCCGCCGCTGACCGAGAACTTTGTGAAGATGCCCATCATGGACCACGAAGCGTACGACTACGAGTGGCTTGAACACCAGACCGAAGAGCGCAAGAAAGAGGTGGCCAGTGCCGGATAGTCCTCTGATTGCCCATACCGATTCACCGGTTGCCAACTCCGCTCACCACGGGGATGACGCGCACCCATCCTATCTGCGCCATCACTTCGAGTCCGTCGAGCAGCAGGCCGACACCACGAACTTCGCCATGTGGCTCTTTCTGCTTACGGAAGTGATGTTCTTTGGCGGCCTGTTTACCGCTTATCTCATTTATCGCAACTGGTATTACCCGGCCTTTGTGGCCGCTTCGCATCAGTTGAGCATTCCGCTGGGCGGCTTGAACACGCTGCTGCTGATCACTTCGAGCTTCACCATGGCCATGGGTGTGTGGTGCGCGGAGACTCGCCGCAAGAGCGGGCTGGTGCTCTGTCTGTGCCTCACCTTCATTTTGGGCTTGGGCTTTCTCGGCATCAAGACCATCGAGTACAGCGAGAAGTTTGAGAAGCACCACGTTCCCAGTTACCACTACAGCCTGAACTCGTTTCTGAATCCGGACTCCGACCCTGCTGCCAAGGCTGCAGGCGACAAGCCTCTGCCTCTCGACGTGGCGCGCCACACCGAAGTCTACTTCTCTCTCTACTTCGCCATGACTGGCATGCACGCGCTGCACATGATCATCGGCATCGCCATCCTGGGATTCATGATCTTCCGCGCCCGCGCAGGGGCTTACACCTCCGGCCACGTCACCTTTGTTGAAAACTTCGGCCTCTACTGGCACTTCGTCGACATCGTCTGGATATTTCTCTTCCCGCTGCTCTATCTCATCAGCAGGCATTGAGGACACACGCCATGAGCGAACCCAAAGAACACGCGCACCATATCGTCAGCCCCAAGGTCTACGTGGTCATTCTCTTTGCCCTGCTGGTCGGCACCGCGACCACCGTCTGGGCTTCGTATGTGGACCTTGGCATCTTCAACCCCATCATTGCCCTGGCCATTGCCTGCACCAAAGCCACGCTGGTGGTTCTCTTCTTCATGCACGTGAAGTACGCCACCAAGCTGACCAAGCTCACCATCTTCTGCGGCGGATTCCTGTTCATTACTCTCATCGGCATGACCCTGGCGGACTACATCACCCGCGCATGGGGACAGTGGTAAGAATGCAGTGGTCAGTGAGCAGTGGACAGTGGTCAGTTTTTAGCGACTGCTGCGCGATAAGGTCTTGCACAAGGGGCTGCCAAATGCGGTGGCCCTTTTTGTTGGTCAAAGCGGAGGCGCAATGGAAGTTATAGCTGACGCCGAATGAAACCCGCCTCCGACGCCCCGTCGATTCCCGAAGAACTCGCCCGCCTCGCCAGCCAGCCTCGCGTCCAGGTTCGCCGCGCAGGCCCTCCGCTCAAAGGCGGACGGTGCGTCGTTTACTGGATGCAGCGCGCCCAGCGCATCGTGGACAATCCCGCGCTCGACGTTGCCATCGAAGCAGGGAATCTACTCGGGCTTCCGGTGGTGGTGTTTTTCTCGGTCATTCCCAATTACCCCAACGCGAATCTGCGGCACTACCACTTCATGGCCCAGGGCTTGCGCGACGTGGCCGAAGACGCCGCCGCGCGCGGAGTCGGCTTTGTCGTGCGCCGGCATCCCGATCACGCTCTCGATGCCTTTCTGGTCGAAGTGAAGACCGCTCTGCTCATCGGCGACGAGAACCCCTGCCGTGAACCGGAACGCTGGCGAAAGGTGCTCGCCGCACGGCTCAAGCTGCCCTATTGGACGGTGGACGCCGACGTGGTTGTGCCCTCGGCAATCTTCAACCGCAGCTTTGTCTTGTTGCACCACTTTCGTCCGCACCTGAAAAAGCAATTGCCGATCTATCTGGTCCCTTCGCCGAAGTTGGAACCCATCTACCCATGGAAGCCGACAAAAAAGCCGGCGAGCTATCCGCTAACTGAGGACATCACCGCCGGCTTCACCAGGCTCGATCGCACCGTGGGTCCAGTGGACAGTTTCACTGGCGGAACGCACGCTGCCCTCCGTCGGCTGAAGGAATTCGTCAATCTGGAACTGAAGGATTACGAAGAAACGCGCAACCACCCCGAGCTGCGCGGGACCAGCCGTCTTTCTCCTTACCTGCACTTCGGCAACATCGGCCCCATCACCATTGCCCTCGCCGTTGAAACAGCAGTCAAACAAGGCAAAGCCCCAGCCACCGCGGCTGAGAGATTTCTGGAGCAGCTCATCGGCTGGCGCGAGCTTTCCGTCCTCTTTGTGCGCCATGAGCCAAACTACGATTACTGGGAGTGCGCCGCGCCGTGGGCTCGGAAGACGCTCGTGGAGCACGCCGGGGACCCTCGCCCCTACCGGTACACTCTCCCTCAACTGGGGCGCGCCGAGACCGCCGACGAGCTATGGAACGCGGCCCAGCGGGAGATGGTTCTGACCGGCTGGATGCACAACTACATGCGCATGTACTGGGCCAAGAAGATCCTCGAATGGGCGCCCGAGCCGGCCACGGCCTTCGAATGGGCGGTGACTCTGAACGACCGCTACCAGTTGGACGGCCGCGATCCCAACGGCTATGCGGGAATTGCCTGGGCGATTGTTGGCCGGCACGACCGCCCCTGGTTCAACCGCCCCGTCTTCGGGTTGGTCCGGTCCATGACGGCAGCGTCCACGGCCAAAAAGTTCGACTCCGCCCGCTACATTCGCCGGAACGGCGGGCAGGGTGAAAATCCGCTCCTCTGACCGCGCGGCGAAGCTCCGGTACCGAACTCGCCACCCCCTTCTCACGCGTCTGTCCCATTTCCGGTCTATAATCGCAATCAATTTCAATCCCGGAAACTGCGTGTTTTGCACGTCAAAATCCATTGGATTCCGCTCAAGCCCCCGCCAATGATGACTGAGAGGGGATGCTGGAATCGCATCGCGGACGCGTGTGAACACTTGGTCTCTCGATCGGCTTCACGATAAGCCTGCCCTTGGCGGCAGGATGGCAAAGGGCGCTTCTCACCGGCCCGGCACCGGAAACTGCGCTCGAAAGGCAAGCTGGCTGCTCGCCTTGCTGGTCCTTGCAGCCATCGCGGTCCCGGCCTCCCACACGCAGGCAAGAGTACCGGAGCCGTCAGCCACAGCGCCCCTGCAACAGGTCCATCGTCCGCCGCGCGTCCTTCAGGCGGAGCGGTTTCTCGCCCAGCGGGGATGGAAAAAAGGGCAGATGCAAGCTTGGGCGGGAGCCGCGCATCTCCGCGGCCGGGCGATCTCCGCTGCCACGCAGCCTCGTTCCCAGGGCCAGGGGCAGCCGGCCACATCCTGGCAGGCATTGGGGCCCCTGGCTGTCCAGTCGCTCAATTCCGGCCTGGTTTCCGGGCGCGTCACATCTCTGGCGCTGGACCCCTCCGACCCGACCGGCAATGTCCTTTATGTAGGAACCACCGGCGGCGGAGTCTGGCAGAGCTCGAATGCGGGAACCTCCAATGTCGCCAACATCGCGTTTCTGCCGCTTACCGATACCCTGTCCACCTTGAGCGACCTCCGCGACGCTTCCATCAGCATTGGAGCGCTCAGCGTGCAGCCGGGCGGGACCTGCTCCTCGACGGGCGGAACGGGTGCGATCCTGGCCGGCACCGGAGACCCGAACGATGCGCTCGACTCCTACTACGGCGCCGGAATCCTGCGCTATGCCCTGGTGAACGGCGTATGCACCTGGCAACTGGTCCAATCGACCTCGGATGTGGAAGACAACCTGGGCGCGCAGGACTACAGTTTTCTCGGCGAGGGCTTCGCCGGATTTGCCTGGAGCACGGACAAACCGCAGCTCGTTGTGGCCGCGGTCTCCCAGGCGTATGAAGGCGCCCTGGTGAATGCCGTTTGGCCCAAGCTCAGCTACCAGGGCTTGTACTACTCCACCGACTCGGGCGCCACCTGGCATTTGGCCACCATCACGGACGGCAAAGGCATGGACGTGCAGGGCCCCCTGGACGCAGTTGCTTCTCCCGATGGCAACGCGGCGACCTCGGTGGTCTGGAATCGAGTCCGGCACCTTTTTGTCGCGGCGGTGCGCTTCCACGGCTACTACCAATCCACCGACGGGGTGACCTGGACGCGCATGGCCGCGCAGCCGGGGGCGAATCTGACCGCGGCCCTCTGTCCAACGAATCCCGGCAGCATCGGTTCCCCGGCTTGCCCCATCTTCCGCGGAACCCTCGCCGTGAATCCGATGACCGGCGATACCTTTGCCTGGACGGTCGACGGATACAACCAGGACCAGGGGCTATGGCTGGACCAGTGCGGTGCGAGCGCCGGAGTCTGCGGCAACCAGACCATCGAATTTGCCCAGCAGTTGAGCACGGCGGCCCTGGAGACCGGCACCCAGTCGGGGGCGGCGACCATCCTCAATGGCGATTACACCCTCGCGCTGGCGGCGGTTCCCTCCGGGCAGGAGACCCTTCTGCTGGCCGGGGCCGACGATCTGTGGTCGTGCAGCGTTACCGACAGCGCCTCGCCGGGCTGCGCCTGGCGCAACACCACCAACACCGCCCAGCCCCTCTGTTCAGCGCAAGTGGGCGAGTACCAGCACGCCCTGGCCTGGAATCCGGCCAATCCGCAGGAGATTTTTATTGGCACGGACAGCGGCCTCTGGCGCTCGACCGATGCCATTGGGGAGACCGGCTCGGTCTGTTCCACCGCCGACGCCAGCCACTTTCAGAATCTCAACGGGGGCCTCGGCTCGCTGGCCGAGGTGGAAAGCATCTCCCAGGTGGGCGCCACTCCCTACACCATGATGGCCGGGCTGGGAGAGAACGGCACCGCCGGCGTGAAAAGCGGTTCCACGCAGGTGACGGTCTGGCCTGAAATCCTGGGCGGCGAAGGCGGACCGGTCCAGATCGACCCCGGAAACAGTGCCAACTGGTACGCGAACAACCAGGCGGGAGTGTCGATTTACCTCTGTTCCCAACAAAATCCCTGCACTCCGAACTCTTTCGGCACCTCTCCGGTGGTCAACGACGCGGATGTGGGCGGGGATGGATTGACCATGACCACGCAGGCACCTTTTCTGGTGGACCCTCTGGACCGGACGCAATTGCTGATCGGGACCTGCCGGGTTTGGCGCGGCCCGGCCAGTGGGGCCTGGGGCAGCGGAAACATTCTCAGCCCCATCCTCGACGGAACAGGCGGGAATTCATCCTGCAATGGGGACGCCCTTATCCGTTCGATGGCCGCGATGGCGCTTTCCGGGGGAAAGGAAACGATCTATGTAGGCATGTTTGGCTCGGCGGACGGCGGAGCCACTCTCCCCGGTCACGTTTTGTCGGCGACCATCGATTCCTCCAGCAGTGGAACTCCAGTGTGGGCGGACCTGACCCTGAACCCGGTTTCGGGAGACAGCCTGCCGTTGAACGCTTTCGGAATGGACATTTCCAGCATTTTCATCGACCCCCACGACACCACCGGGAACACGGTGTATGTGACCGTCGCGGGCATCCAGAGCCCAGGGGAAGAGATACGGACGGTCTACCGCTCGATCGACGGCGGAGCGCACTGGGCCTCCATCATGTCCAACCTTCCCGTCGCTCCCGCCAACAGCCTGGTGGTGGACCCCGTGGACCCGAGCACGGTTTACGTGGCCACCGACGACGGAGTCTATTCCACACAGTCGATCACTTCCTGCGCGCAGGCGGCCGGCAGTGCTCCGATCAGTTGCTGGTCGGCGTTTGGAAGCGGCCTACCTTACGCACCGGTGACGCAACTGAGCGCCAGTCCGGCATCCTCCTCTGTGCCTGTGCTGGTTGCGGCCACCTACGGCCGCGGCATTTGGACGGCCCCGCTGTTGACCGCTGGCGAGGGCACAACAACGGTTGCCGCGTCCCCCGCATCGCTCACCTTCGCGAGCCAAGGCGTGGGGACTACCAGCGGGGCGCAGGCCGTGGTGCTGACCAACACCGGCGCCAACCCCCTGCTGATCACCTCCATTGCCACCAGTGGGGACTTTGCCGAATCCGACAGCGATACCGCCAAATGCCTTGGCCAGCCAGTGGCGAGCGGCACCAGTTGTTCCATGGACGTTACGTTTACGCCCACCCAGACGGGCTCCCTCACGGGCGTGGTGACCATCGGCGGCAACCTGGCAGGGGGAGATCTGACCATCGCGCTCAGCGGGACCGGAACGCCTTCGAGTGTGGTGACCATCAGCCCCGTCACCCTCGGTTTCGGAGCCTGGCCGGTCAACTCCACATCGACCAATCTTCAGGTCACGGCCGAGAATACGGGTACGAACGCAGTGTCCATTACCGGGGTCGCGGTGACCACGCCGTTTGTCCTAGCCAGCAACACCTGCACCGGATCCCTAGCCCCGCCCAGCACCTCGCCCAATGCTCCGCCGGCTGCCTGCCAAATGGAGGTGGCCTTTGTGCCAACCCAGGCCGGTGCAGCCACGGGAACGCTGACGTTTACCGATGCCGTCAACACACTGACCGTGGCGTTGAGCGGCTCCGGCCAATCCTTGCCCACCGACAATCTTTCTCCCAGCTCGCTCACCTTCCCCGGAACCGTGGATGGACAACTGTCGGCTGCGCAGGTCATCACCCTGACTAACAACGGAGATCTGCCTCTGGAAGGAATCTCCATTCCGCCCCTGAGCGGGGTTTTTCAGACCTCGAACAAATGCACAACCCAGCTTCCGGCGCACTCCAGTTGCGAGATCGGCGTAGTCTTTGCTCCTGTTCAGCCCGGGAACCAGTCGGGAACTCTCACCATCACCGACGCGATCCGCACCCAGACCGTGGCCCTTTCAGGCATCGGCCTGCTTCCGCCGGCTTTTGGGGTCAACCCCTCCTCTTTGACCTTTGCGGCGCAGGCAGTCGGCCAGGCCAGCACGGCCCAGACGATGACAGTCAGCAACACCGGCGGAGCCCCGATGGCCAATATCGGCTTTGCGATCAGCGGTCCATCCGCCAGTGAATTCTCCTGCGGCAGCGCCATCTGCAGCGCCACCAATTGCGGTGCCACGCTGGCCAACGGGGCCAGTTGCACGGTGCAGGTGATCTTCACTCCTTCGACGGCGGGCGGGGCGACGGCCGCGCTGGTGATTTCCTCGTCGAGTCCCGGAGTCACCGCGGCGAGCGTGCCGTTGACCGGCGTGGGCCAGTCTTCAACTGGCCTGAACGTACAGCCCACACAGTTGAGCTTTTCCGTTGTTGCTCCGGGGCAAACCAGCCCGGCGCAGACGGTGACCGTGACCAACAATGGCAAGGTCGCCGCCAACTCGCTATCGCTTCTGGCCACGGCCCCCTTTGCCCTGGTCAACAACACCTGCTCTGCCAGCCTGGCAGCTGGAGCCAGTTGTACGGTGGGGGTGGTCTTCTCTCCCGCGGTCAATGGTTCCTTTGCCGGCACTTTGACCGTCGCTTCATCGCTGCAGTCCGCCTCCACCAATGTTCCGCTCACCGGGACGGGCGGAACTCCAGGCTCGGTTCTGGTTGCGCCCACGTTCCTGAACTTTCCGCAGACAGGCGTGGGCACGGCCGGCAGCCCGCAGACGATTACCATCACCAATTCCATCGGTACCGGAAGCCTGAGCGGCATTTCGCTTGCAGTCAGCACCGGTTTCCGGCTGGTCAACAACAACTGCTCTTCCACGCTTGCGGCAGGGGCCAGTTGCACGGCAGGAGTCGAGTTTGCTCCCAACAGCGCCGGAGCGCAGACCGGCACCCTGACGGTGATCGACAGCCAGCTGGCCGTTGGACAGACGGTGCCGCTTACGGGAACCGGATTCGACTTCAACCTTGTCGTCTCCGGCTCGTCCAGCCAGACGGTGGCCAACGGCCAGACCGCCAGCTACACCCTGACTATCGCCCTGCTGAGCCAGACCCAGGGCGCGACGGTGGGCCTCACCTGTGGCACGGCATCCTTTCCCGCCTACGCGGCGTGCGCATTCAATCCGTCTGCCAACCCGCTGATTCCCGCAACGGCCAGCGGCAGCGTGACGGTGCAGATCCTCACCGGGCAAACTGCGAGCTCAGCTAGCGGCGTGCGGCCGGCCAAGTGGCGACTGCTTCCCCTGGCCTGCGGGTTCCTGCTGCTCCCGTTCGCTCTCGGGCGGCGGCGCAGGTTGCTCATGATGGTTGCGGTACTGGCGATTCTGGCCTCCGGCGTCACGAGTTGCACCTCCTCCGGCGGCATGTTGAACGGAGGCACTCCCAAATCCGGCTCCGGCATGACCCCTGCCGGGACGTACACCATAACCGTCAACGCGCTCTCGAACGGCGTCACGCACCCGGTCACTCTCACGCTGACCGTGGACTGAGCCGGCCCCGGCAGGAGGCAAACTGAAAACGGCTATACTCAATCTTCGGAGTTTTGCCGGAAGGGCTTACAGCGGGAACTGTTCCCGGCGCCCGCCCGGAGATGGGGAAGAGCAGCGAATGACCGCCAAAGTTACCGTGGAAGATGTGGAGCGCGTGGCCGAACTGGCCCATCTGGAGCTTGCGCCGGAAGAGAGCCAGCGCATGCTGAAGGATTTGAACGCCATTCTGGATTATGTGGCCGAGTTGAACGAGCTGGATACCACCGGAGTGGCTCCGCTGGCGCAGGTCGGCGAGCTGGAAGACGCGACCGGCGCGGGCGTCTTGCGCCCTGATCTGCCGGAGTCGTCGCTGGATCGCGCGGCCGTGATGTCCCAGGCTCCGGAGACCGATCAGGTCTTCTTCAAGGTCCCCAAAGTGATTGAGCGCTAAGTGCTGTTCCGGACCGGTTTGCCCGGTCCCCAAACCGCAGCCAGGCGGAATCAGGCTGAGGAAGAAAGGCTGCCAGGAGGCCAACAAGCCGCCTCAAGGCCAAAGAGAGGAAAGCTCGATTGTCCAGCCAAGCCAAACCTGCTGAAAGCTACGTTGAAAAGCCGAAGACCCTGGCCGTCCTGCGTGCCGAGATTGCATCGGGCCACACCCGGGCCACGGATCTTGCCGCCAGCTATTTTGAGCGCATTGCCAGTGTGAATCCGCGCCTGAATGTCTACCTGAGCCTGACCCGCGAGCGCGCTCTCGAACAGGCCGCGCGCGTGGACGATGCGGCCGCCAAGGGCAATCCACTTGGTCGCCTGGCCGGCATCCCGATCGGGATCAAGGACGTGCTGGTGATGAAGGGCGCACCGGCCACGGCGGGTTCGAAGATTCTTGAAGGCTACAAGCCTCCGTACGATGCCACCTCCGTGGCCAAGCTGGAGGCAGCGGGCGCGGTGCTGCTGGGCAAGCTGAATTGCGACGAGTTCGCCATGGGCGGCTCGAACGAGAACTCGGCCTACGGGCCAGTGCTGAACCCCGTGGATACGGAGCGGGTTCCGGGAGGCTCCAGCGGCGGCTCGGCAGCGGCAGTGGCGGCCAACATGGCCGTGGCCACGCTGGGCTCGGACACCGGCGGCTCCATTCGCCAGCCGGCCAGCTTTTGCGGGGTGGTGGGTGTGCTGCCCACCTATGGGCGCGTCTCGCGCTATGGATTGATCGCCTTTGCCTCGTCGCTGGATCGCGTGGGTCCTTTCGCCGGCAATGTGCGGGATGCCGCCACGCTGCTGGGCGTGATTGCTGGCCACGATCCCAAAGATGCCACCAGTTCCCTTGCGCCGGTCCCCGACTATGCCGCCGAAAGTGATAAGCGCGCAGAGGGCTTGCGCATCGGCGTTCCTGCGGAGTACTTCGGCGAAGGGCTCGATCCGGAGGTGCGCGCGGCCATTGAGAAGGGCATCGACGCGCTCAAGGCTGCCGGCTGCACGGTGAAGCCTGTTTCGCTGCCTCACACCAAATACGCCATTCCCACCTACTACCTGGTGGCCACGGCCGAAGCCAGCGCCAACCTGGCCCGCTTCGACGGCGTGCGTTACGGCTACCGTTCGCCGAACTCGGAAACGCTCTCTGCGATGTACTGCCACTCCCGCGACGAGGGTTTTGGCGCCGAGGTCAAGCGCCGCATCCTGCTTGGGACTTACGCGCTTTCCGCAGGCTACTACGAGGCTTACTACCGCAAGGCGCAGCAGGTCCGGCGTCTGCTGGCCGAAGAGTTTCTCAGAGCTTTCTCTGAAGTCGATGCGATCGTAACCCCCACCTCGCCCGTGCCGGCCTTTAAGCTGGGCGAGAAGTCGGGCGATCCGCTGGCCATGTATCTGGCCGATGTCTACACGGTCACGGCGAGCCTGGCCGGCATCTGCGGGGTAAATGTGCCCTGCGGCGCAACGTCTGCGGGTTTGCCGGTGGGCATGCAGGTGCTCGCCGGGCACCTGAACGAAAGCACGGCCTTTCGCGTGGCGCGCGCCGTGGAAGATGCGCAGCTTTAGGTTTTTTGACCTCGGGCTGTTTTTGTGAACACGGGGCGCCCGGGTCCGGACTCTCGGATCCTGGGCCTGACAACATGTAGTTGCAAAGAACGAAATCAGGCGGTCGGAAGCTCAAGGAGTAAGCGGAATGAGCAAGGGCGCAAGGATTTGGGTTTTGGCGATGGCTGTGGTGTTTGCTGCCGCTCCATACCTTTCGGCGGCTCGCAAGCCGCATGTTGTAGCTCTGGGCGCGGCGCGGCGCGTGCATTACTCCAAGGCCGGCGACCCGGCGGGCGCGGCGGCGGGCGAGGAAGAGCTGAAGATTCGCGCCCTCATGGTGGACGGAGCCCTCAAGGAGTGGACCACTGGGGACGCCCACGATGTGACCGACCGCAGCTTTGTGGTGCGCCGGGTCCTGCGGCTCAACGATTCCTTGCCGGGCGACAAGCCCGTTGCCGGCGACAAACACTGGGTGTGGCAGCGCGGCCCCTGGCTGCTGGTGGATCGCGTCACAGGCCACGTTGTCGCCCTCAAACTGCCGAACTACGATCCCGCTGTCAGCCAAGTGAGCTGGTTCCGCGACTATGCCGCTTATTGCGGCGTTACCTCCAGCGGCAAGAGCCTCTACGCCGTAGTGACGCAGGTGGCGGCGCGCAAGCCGGTCCTGGCCAGGAAGATGTCGGCCTTTGACCCGGAGAGCCATCCCGACCAGGTCTGCGGCCCTGCCGAGTGGCAGCGCGAGCCCCTGCGCATCACGTTCCATCCAGCTGGCAAGGATCAGGCGAGCTTCGACATCGTTCCCGGCTCGGCGGTGCTGGTGGAGGACGCGGGCGACGAGACGGAAACGCCTGCGCCGGCTGCGGACGGCAAGCAGAAATAGCGGGTCAGCAAGATTCTCTTGGGCCGGTCCGCGCCAGAAAGAAGGCGTGGGCTTGAAGGTGGAGGGAGTCTGGATGCGGGTGGGTTGGGGCTGAGGTTTCCCACTCTTTCCGCGACGAGACTGCGGAAAGAATGGGGCACCCATTTTCAGCGGCGGGGAAAGGAAAGGCCAGCGGCCACTGCTGTTCCGATGCAATTCTGCTGTTGGTGCAGTGTAGAGCGTGGACCGGGAGGTCCACGCTACAGCCGACCGGGAGGTTGATTACATGACAGCGCCGGCTCCTTCGATCCCGAGTAGACTGGTTGCTGCTAGACGCCCAGGAGCTCGGGAGAAGGAGCCTGGCATGGCCAAGATTATAGGCTGTGACTTTCATCCTCGTTTTCAGCAGATCGC
>Ga0302319_10001781_pt1 | contig 47607 bp, 34 predicted proteins | sample Bog_T0_2_FD_203319 | JGI IMG/M metagenome (GOLD analysis project Ga0302319, IMG submission 203319) | Peat permafrost microbial communities from Stordalen Mire near Abisko, Sweden - Bog_T0_2 | ecosystem: Environmental > Terrestrial > Soil > Wetlands > Peat | place: Sweden: Abisko, Stordalen Mire... | reverse complement strand
GCTAACGCGAGAAGTGAAGCCCACACGGCGACTCCCAACCGCGAACATCCAGCCCGCCAGCTCATCGGCGGGACTAACCTATCGAACCGCCGTATGCGGACCCGCTTGTACGGTGGTGTGGGAGGGGAGGAGAGGCAACTCTCCCCCCTATCCCGATTATTTCCTGTCTTTGCGGGTGGTGCCGTATCCGTAGTACCCGTAGTAAGTGCTTCCGTTGATCAGCGAGTCATTGAGAACGACTCCCCAGATTTTGGTCCCGAGTATCTCGAGGGAAGGGTCGATGAGCGAACGCTTCGTTTTTCCGGCGCGCACAACCATCAGGGCTCCGTCCACGTGAGGAAGGACATCGGCGACGTCGGACATTGGAATTGCAGGCGCAGTGTCGACGATTACCCACTCGAACTTGGAGCGGAGGTCAGCGAGGAAAGGTTCCAGCACATCGGCAGACAGGTGGCGCGAAGGGGATTGAATCCCGCTGCGATTCCCGAGCACGTAGAGGGGACGCCCGCTGACTTTGCGCATGGATTGGGAGACGGTGGTGAGACCTTCAAGGACCTCAACCAGGCCATCCTCTGGAGGTTCGTATCCCAATTCAACCGCCATCCGCGGAGCGCGGAGGTCGAGATCGACGAGGCAGGTCTGCCGTCCGTCCTCAGCCAGAGACATTGCGACATTGATGGAATTAAGAGTCTTGCCATCGGAGGAACTTGGGCTCGTGACGAGAAGCAAGCCACCCTTTGGTTTCAGGGCGCATAGCTTACGACGCAGCAGTTTGTACCGCTCTACTGCGAGTCCGGTTGGGTCAGTCAAGAAGACAAGACGGGACCTGGTGTCTGGCGCGAGTTCGACAACAGGCGCCAGCAGCCTGAAGGCAGAATTCTCTTCTTCCATCAATTCCAGATCCCGGTAGATACGTGACTCAGATTGGATGCTCATAGTATAGGCCGAACTTTCAGCAGAAACGCGGCTAGGGCAGCGGATGCGAGCAGAGAAACGACTACCATCCTCACGGTCAGCATACGCGTGTGTTTCATGTCCGCCTGGCTTGAAATCGGTGGTATGGTGCCCAAGATCATTAACTTTGGAGGTAGCATGGCGCCGAGATCCACCTCAGATCGGATTGCGCCAAGGAGGCGGCTGCGGAGGAGCGTCACGCCGGCCGAAATGAGGATGGAGCCGAGCAAAACACCTGCCATGATGGGAAGCCTTTTTGGCGTGAAGGGCTTTTCCGGAGTTTTGGCCGCATCGAGCGGCATAAAGCGCTCCGCCTGCTGCTTCTTTTCCAGGTCCTCGGACATCCCGGCAGAGAGCCTCTTGTCCAGCAAGGATTGGTAATTCTGCCGCGATGTTTCATAATTCCGGGTGAGTTCCGCAAGCTGAGTCTCGAGAACGGGCACGGATTGAACCTTGCCTTGATAACCGCCGATCTGTTGCTGCAGGGACTTGATTTCCTTGTTGTGCCGGTCGATTTCCTTGGTGATCAGGTTGAGTCGAACCTGCGTTCCGGGTTCGAATGTTTCGGCTGATCCGGGGGCGGGTTCAGGCATCGAGGCGAGCCGCGAATTCAGGGTGTCGAGCTGTGTCTTGAGGCTTATAACGTCCGGATAGGTGTCAGTGTACTTCCGCTTCAAATCGGCGAGCTGGGTTTCCATGCGGCCTTTTTCCTGCAGCAATCGGCCGCGTTCCCCGAGGGTGGAAGGATCGCGGGACTCGACTGGCTTTGGCTGGCTGAGGATGATCCGCTCTTCATCCAGACGGCTGATGGCGTCCATGTTGGACTGGACATCTGCCTGGAGCCGGGAAAGGGCCTGCAGGTTGGCATCGAGCTGGTCGGGAGTCGCACCGGCATGTTGCATCCGGAACGTCTGCAAGGCAGCTTCCTGTTGCTCGAGGCTTTTCTGGGCCTGATCGAGTTCACTGGAAAGAAACTGGGTGGTGACCCCCGCCTGTTGCTGGCGAGTTTTCAGGTTCCAGTCGATGAAACTGGATGCAAGCTGATTGGCGACAGGGGCAACGAGCCAACGGTTCTGATCGGTATAAGAGATGCTGAAGCTGCTGAGCCCCTGCTCCGAGCCTTGCTTGAGTTCGATCTTGATTTTGGAACGGATATAGTCAAGGATCTCTTCGCGGGATTTCTTCTTGCGCAATTCGGGGTATAGATTTTCCTGTTCGACGATCTCCTGCAAACGTGAAGCGCTGAGGACCTGCTGCGTCAATGTGTTGAGGTGGGCATTGGGGTCGGAGGTGACGGTCGAAGCGACGTACCGCTCTGGAATCTTCTGCGGATCAACCAGGATGGTGGTGGTTGCGCGATATTGATTGGGGATCAACGATACGACGACAATTCCCGTGATTGCGAGCAGGAGCGAAGAGAAGAATATTCCGTGCCTGTGCTTGTGAAGCATATGAATGCTCTGCCTTAGCGTGTCGTCCGAAGTGTTTTGCCTCTGATTCATTGTTCTCCGTGGGTAACTTCGTTCAAGTTATCGGGACATGGTTCTGAAGTTCGGTGTCCAGTTCATCGAGACCGATGCCAGGTTGCGGCTGAAGCTTGTAGTACCCAGTGTTCCGGTATAGACGCGGTAACTGCAGCGAATGGAAAGCCCTGTCCGAAGTGTACGTCCGTAGGAGGAATCGAAGTATGTTCCGCTGTAGGATGCGTAATTGACGAGGGAACTGCTTTGCACATATCCCACGTCGAATGCCAGGATATTCGAGGATTGGAACTCCCTCTGATAGCCTGCGGAGAGGTCATTCTGGAAAAGACCCGGACCCAGGTAGCCTGTGACCGCTTGACGGTCCGCCGTGAAGTAGACTTGGGCCCTTCCCGGCACCATGGTACTGAACGAAGCGCCGTAGGCGAAGCCTTGCTGGCCCTTGCAACCGGAGGTGTTGATTTGCGGTCCTCCCTGGATGGAGAGGGTTGAGCCCTCGCGCGGGAGCCACCGAAGCCCTGCCCCAGCACCGAATGCAGCGCAATTCAGATCGAGGTAGTATTTCGAGGTTTGCTGGTAGCCGAAAACGTTCAAAGACGGGGAAAGGGCATGGATGTATTTGATATTGGCAGTGGCAACGGCACCGGTCATATTCGACGTGGACAGTGTGTCATAGGAGTTGCCAAGCTTGAAGGAAACAGCGTCCCGCGGAGAGAGTTCGTAGTCCACTCCGAGACCGCCGTCGACATCGGTGAGGGTTCCAGCGTTCGGCAGGTAGGATGCAGCACTAGGTCCGGACCCTTCTACTCCGCCGATGGCCACGGTCTGGGCCGGAGCGAGCAGCCGGATGGAATCGCTTCCGCGATTGCCGGAGACGCTCATGGTCCACTTCCAACGTTCACGAAAGCTGCCATCTGCCCTGGCAGAGGCTACTTGCATGTTGTTCCCCGCGTAGCTTGAGTACTCAATGATCGTCGGTTGGTACTGGAGCAGGAACTGAGTTCTTCCAGTGTTGGTCTGGACGGAAAGATATGGGCTGAAGGAGTAGATAGCAGAGGCCTGACCGTTACTGAGATTCTCAGGGTTGGTGTCGAATCCGGAGGAGGCGGTTCCGCCGAATAGCAGTTGCAGCCTGGGCATGGCGCCCAGGGCAATCAGTCCGGAGCCATCGAGTGAGGGAGCGTACTGCGGCTGCGGAGCCTGTTCCTGGGAGGGTTCTTCTTCCTGGGTTGTGGCCTCGACTGGGTCTGCTTGCTGTGCCTGGGCATCCGGCAGCGCCTGCGCGTCCGGTTGCGAGGGCTTCGCTGATTGAGCCGGAATCGCCCATTTGGGCGTTTGCTGGCCTGGTGCGGGAACCTCAGTGGTCGACTGGGCGAGAATCTGCCCGGCGCACAGAACGACCTGCAACACAGCGGCAAAACGAATTTGTCGAGACATGTTCAAATTGGGTCCGAATCTCTCACAAATCAGGGGACAACGACCGTATCACCGGGTTGGAGATCGATATTCTGCTTGCTGTCTCCATGCACCACACTGTTGTAATTGAAGCTGATCTTTTGCGTGCCGCCCTGAGTTGGGCGAAGGATGAGGATGCCATTTTTCTTGGCGAAATTGTTGAGCCCGCCCGCTTCCGCGATCAACTGCAGAACATTGATTGAGGCAACCAGGGGATACCCGCCCGGCTTGGTGACCTGGCCTAACACGTACACTTTGCGGCTGCGGATATCGACGACACTCACGGTCACCTGGGGGTGCACAACGTAGGCACTGAGGCGCGTTGTGAGCATGGTGCTCAGCTGGTTCCCGGTCATTCCGGCCACATGCACATCTCCGACCAATGGGAGGGAGACAAACCCGTCCGGTCCAACGGTTACGGTCTGTGAGAGCTCGGGGCTTTCCCACACATTGACATGGATGACGTCGGACGCGCCGAGGATGAACTGGGAGGAACCTGCGAGCGAATTCACATCATCCGCAGCAGATTTTGCAACGCCACCAGTCGAAGTTGTCCTGCCGGGTGCAGCAGATGCGATCTTCTGCGCCGACGCAGCGGTCAGCGCAAGGAGGAATAATAACGAGACAGCGTATTGGATTGAGCGCTTGAAGTCCATGGGGGATCTGATCACGTGAAGGTTAGCAGCAAGTCGATAGCCAAAACTGCCGTGCCCGTCCAGAATTGGAGAGGCTGAAAGTAACAATCGATCCCTCACAGCGGGCTGCATTCAGTTCCGAGAATCAGCAACCGGAGTGCAAGAGCACTTCCGGCACCCACCCGGATAGGCGCCCGGAGGCGTTCCAAAGCGTACATTGGAGAGCGGCTCAGGAGTTCGAACTCTCGATCCAATTTGGAAATATCCGATTTATTTACTTAAACTTACAAGATATACAGCAAGCCCAGAATGACCCTTAAGCACCTGCATTCGGGCAGGGAATGTCTGCGGCGCGGGAAGAATACGCAACCGATTGCGAACTTTAGACAGCTGTTCACCTTCATCCTGACAGCCATGAACTGTTTACAGGCTGAAGGGTCGGAGAGAAGCCTCTGATTCTGGCGGCAGAAGCCGGCCAACCGGGTTGGGACCGGTGGCGCGAGAATCTTTGGAACGTGACGTGCTCCTTGCCCGGTGTCTGCACCCCTGAAACGGTTGGATTTAGACCGAGAATGGGGGGGAAGTTACCCTCTCGCGACAAGAGAAGTTACCTTCTTGCGACAAAGTTTTGGTCAGGAGTTCGCAGGAATTTGCATAGATGTGCAAATTCATCCAGCGCAAATTGTCTCGATAAGGGGGATACGTGATCAATGTTGGTGTAGTTGGCTATGGATATTGGGGTCCAAACCTGGTTCGCAGCATGTTTGAAGTCCCTGAAACCGCAGTGATCGCCGTTAGTGACATGCGGGAAGATCGACTGAAGCTTGTGAAAAGCCGCTATCCTTCCATCGAGACTTCGACGGATTATCGGAGTTTGCTGGACAATCCGAACATCGACGCAATCGCCATTGCAACCCCGGTGCATGCTCACTTTGACCTGGCGCTGCAGGCGCTGCAGGCCGGCAAGCACGTGCTGGTGGAAAAGCCTATGACCTCGTCTTCGCAGCAGGCGATCCGGCTCATCGACGAAGCTGAGCGGCGCAACCTGGTGCTGATGGTGGATCACACGTTCGTCTATACCGGCGCGGTCCGCAAAATCAAGGAAATGGTGGGTTCCGGGCGTCTGGGAGACATTTATTACTACGACTCCACCCGCATCAATCTTGGCCTGTTTCAGCGCGATATCGACGTGATCTGGGACCTCGCCGTGCATGATCTGGCGATCATGGATTTCGTGCTTCCTTACACGCCTTGCGCAGTTGCGGCTACGGGCATCAATCACGTCACCGGCGGGACCGAGAATCTGGCGTATCTGACGGTGTTCTTCGAGGAAAACCTGATTGCGCACGTGAACGTCAACTGGCTATCGCCGGTGAAGATTCGCCGAACTCTGATTGGCGGCAGCAAGGAAATGATCGTATACGACGATATGGAGCCGAGCGAAAAGGTAAAGGTCTACGACAAGGGCATTACCGTAACCAACGGGACCGATTCCCTTTACTCGGCCATGGTCGGCTATCGCTCGGGCGATATGTATGCACCTCAACTGGACGTGGCAGAAGCATTAAAGGTTGAGTTGAAGCACTTTGCCGAATGCGTTGAGACCGGCGCAACACCGATTACAGGCGGTGAGACAGGTCTGCAGGTAGTTCAGATTCTGGAGGCCGCATCGAAATCGATGAGACAGCGGGGCAAACTCGTCGAGCTGGATACAAAGCAAATGCGTCTCTGCTCGGGAGCGGCATAGAATGTCAGAAATTCTCTTGGCGGATCAGGAAAAGAGCGAATCGGGGCCAGCCTCTGCAATGCCCGAATTTGCGCGTATCGCTCCGGACGTGAAACTAGGTAAGGATGTGCGGATCTTTGCGTTTGTGAACCTGTATGGCTGTTCGATCGGCGACAGCTCGAAGATCGGGACGTTTGTCGAGATACAGAAGAACGCTGAGATCGGCGCCAACGTCAAGGTTTCAAGCCACACCTTTATTTGTGAAGGCGTTTGCATTGAGGACGATGTTTTTATCGGGCACAATGTGTCGTTCATCAATGACAAATACCCGCGGGCCACGGCGAAGGATGGGCAACTGCAAACCGAAGCTGATTGGGAAGTTATCCGAACGGTTGTAAAGCGCGGCGCGTCCATCGGCACCAGCTGCACCATTCTGTGTGGGATCACCATCGGAGAAGGCGCGGTTGTGGGTGCCGGCAGTGTGGTGACGCGGGATGTCGCCCCGCACACGATCGTGGCGGGGAATCCCGCCAGGCTTTTGAGAACACTGGAGGCAGAATGAAGGTTCCATTTGTAGATCTGAAATCACTTCACACCGAGATAAGCGGAGAGCTGCACGAAGTATTCTCGAGGGTTCTGAGTAACGCCTCTTTTATTCTTGGCCCGGAGGTTGAGAAGTTTGAAAGAGAGTTTGCGGCCTACTGCGGAACGGCGCATTGTGTTGCGGTGAACACGGGAACGGCTGCGATTCACCTGGCGTTGGCCTGCATGGGAATTGGTCCGGGCGATGAAGTGATCACCGTCGCGCATACATTTATTGCCACCGCCGAGGGTATATCCGCGGTTGGGGCAACGCCGGTATTCGTGGATATCGATCCGATCACTTATTGCATGGCCCCGGACAAGATTGAAGCGGCAATTACGGAGAAGACCCGGGCCATCATGCCGGTTCATATCTATGGACAAGCGGCCGACATGGACGCTATATCCGCAGTGGCAAAACGCCACGGCATTCCGGTGGTGGAAGATGCATGCCAGGCGCACGGGGCGGAGTACAAAGGACGAAGGGCCGGGTCGCTGGGCCTGGCAGGGTGCTTCAGCTTTTATCCTGGCAAGAACCTTGGCGCGCTGGGCGAAGGTGGGGCCTTGACGACGGATGACGCTGAGCTTGCACGCAAGGCACGCATGTTTCGCGATCATGGGTCTCCGCGGAAATATGAACATGATTTTCCCGGACACAACCTGCGCATGGAAGGGTTGCAGGGTGGAATGCTCTCGGTGAAGCTGAAGCATCTGGACCGGTGGAACGATCAGCGCCGCGAGGCGGCTATACAATATGCTGAGGTGCTCGCGGGGAGCTCGCTGGTGCTTCCTGTGGAGGCCGAGTCAAGAAAGCATGTCTACCATCTGTATGTTGTGCAGGTGGACGATCGGGATGAGCTGCGCCGGCAACTGGCGGAGGCCGGGGTCGAGTCGGGCATTCACTATCCCATCCCGCTGCATCTGCAGAAGGCATATCGTCATCTCGGGTATAGGGAAGGTGATTTTCCAGTGACGGAGAGCGTGAAGGACCGCATTCTATCTCTGCCCATGTATCCGGGAATCTCGGCAGAGGCGATCGAGCAAGTAGCGGCAGAGCTACACGAGAGCTGCAATGTCGGCTAAGGACTCATTGGAAAAGGCTTTCGAGGGCCGCACGGTCCCGGCCGTCTTCGGTCGGGAGCAGGCGATCGAAGATCCGGTTTGGGAGTGGCAATACGCATCCCATCTGAAAGCCACGTATACACCCAAGGAGCTTATTGGCATTTACTCCCGCTATCGCAGCGACGAAGGCCCTTTTGAGAGCCAGTTGCGGCGAGTGGTCTTGCGCGCGATGTGCAGGCAGGCCGGCCATGGATTGAGGGTCGAGTCCGAGGTTGTCGTCAAGCATCCGGAAACGATGGAGTTTGGAACCGCGGTGTTTATCGGCGCCCAATCGATGATCCAAGGACGCTTTGACGGAACCTGCCGGATTGGCAATCACGTGTGGATTGGCCCCCATTCCTACTTCGACGCTCGCAACCTGATTCTGGAAGATTATGTTGGATGGGGTCCCGGCGCGAAGGTGCTTGGATCTTCGCACACCGGCGAACCGGTTGATATCCCGATTATCGCCTCGGAACTCAAAATCGATCCCGTCGTTATCGGCTATGGTGCGGACATTGGCACGAATGCGACAATCCTGCCGGGGGTACGGGTGGGGGCACATTCGATTGTGGGCGCGGGATCGGTGGTCACCGAAGATGTTCCGGATTACGCGATTGTGGCGGGCGTGCCGGCGCGGGTTCTGCGGTACAGGAAATGATGCAAGGGAACGTAGAATCGCGCTCGATTGACCGGGTTCCTCCCAGCTATTTGTTGCCATGGGGTGAAGGTGGGCAACGGAATCTGATGAGACTGAATGAGGGAGACAGGGATGAATCCAATTAAGGGTACGAAGATACTTATCACAGGTGGCGCGGGCTTTATCGGCAGCACCATCGCAGACCAGCTTCTTGAGGCAGGTGCGGCTGAGGTGAGGGTCCTTGATAACTTCATCCGCGGGAGCCGGAGGAACCTGGAGCGTGCCGCAAAGATTGGCAACCTGGTCATCCTCGACGGAGATGTGGCGGACCCCGGAACCGTGGATGCGGCGGTAAGCGGTGTGGATTACGTATTTCACCAAGCAGCCCTGCGCATTACCCGTTGTGCAGAAGCGCCTCGAGAGGGAATTGACGTGCTGGTGGGCGGAACGTTGAACGTGCTGGAGAGCTCGGTTCGCCACAAGATCAAGAAGATTGTCGCCGCATCCTCCGCGTCGGTGTATGGTAACCCGCTCTACCTTCCCATGGACGAAGACCATCCTTTCAATAACCGCACACTCTATGGCGCAGGCAAGATTGCGAATGAGCAGATGCTGCGCGCTTACTTTGAGATGTACAAGCTGCCCTATGTAGCGTTCCGTTATTTCAATGTGTACGGACCGAGGATGGACCTGGATGGCGTGTACACGGAAGTGATGGTTCGCTGGATGGATGCAATCCAGGCGGGACATTCTCCGAAGATCTTCGGAGATGGCACGCAGTCGATGGACTTTGTGTATGTCGAGGACGTTGCGCGGGCAAACATCGTGGGCCTGACCTCCGACGTTACCGACGAGGTTTTCAATGTCGGCACCGGGGTGCAAACGACGCTGAAGGAACTGAGCATGCTGTTGCTTCGGATCTACGGATCGTCGCAGCAGCCGGAGTACATGCCGGCTCGCACCGTCAACAATGTTCAGGCAAGGCGCGCCGCGATTGAGAAGGCGGAGAAGTTCCTGGGCTTTCGAGCTGGAATCGATCTTGAATCGGGACTGCGATTGCTGGTGGAATGGCGCACCGAGATCAAGTCAGAAACGGCCGTACTCGCGGGAGGTGGGAATTGAATCAGGCAGTCACTCCAATCAGCGGTATGATCCCTGTGGCTCGCCCCTTCATCGGCGAGGAAGAAGAACAGGGTGTCCTCGCGGTGCTTCGTTCCGGGTGGGTGACCCAGGGACCGCGGGTTGCAGAATTTGAGTCCAGGTTCGCTGCGTACATTGGTTGCAACCATGCGATTGCGGTTTCTTCCTGCACAACCGCGCTGCAGCTTGCCCTGGTGGCTATTGGTATTGGTCCGGGAGACGAGGTTATCTGTCCGAGCCTCTCATTCATCGCGACGGCCAGCTCGATTGCTTGCCTTGGAGCCACCCCTGTCTTTGCCGATATCGATCTGGCAACGTACAACGTAGATCCGCTCCATGTCGAATCTCTTATCACTCCGCGGACCAAGGCAATCATGGTGGTCCACCAGATCGGGCTTGCCGCCGATATGGCGGCATTCCTGAAGATTGCGGAAAAGCACGGATTGAGGTTGATTGAGGATGCCGCCTGCGCAATCGGGGCACAGTACGAAGGGGAGTTGATTGGCAAGCCGATCGGAGACCTTGCGTGCTTCAGCTTTCACCCGCGCAAGATTATGACCACGGGTGAGGGAGGCATGATTACCACGCGAGACGCCGGCATGGCCGAGAGGCTGCGCCGCCTGAGGCAACACGCTATGAGCCTGTCTGACGTAGCCCGGCATAACTCAAAGCAGATCGCGACTGAGACCTACGATGAAGTTGGATATAACTTCCGCATGACAGACATGCAGGCCGCGGTGGGCATTGCGCAACTGGGCCGGCTCGATAACCTGCTGGAAAGACGCCGGATGTTGGCGCAACGCTACACGGACGGGCTGGCGGATCTTACCCGGTTAATTACCCCGCACGTTCCAGCGAACTGCCGTCATAATTACCAGTCCTATATGGTGCGACTGGTTGGCGTTACGGAAGAAAAGCGCGACATGATGATGCAGAAATTACTGGAGAGGAACATTTCCACGCGGCGCGCGATCATGGCGATCCATCGGGAAAAGCCCTATCAATTGGCCAGCAGTGATGATCGGTTGCCGAACACGTGCCGGATTGCAGGCACTGGCATGATCCTGCCGCTCTTCCACCAGATGACAGAGTCCGAACAGGATTACGTGATCGACGCGGTCCGTGAGATTGTGGCCTGAAGGCATCCGGCGACACTGGGTCTCCCGAGGGAATGCGTTTCGTGAGCCTTCACTAGCGGTGTTGACTCACTTTATGGGCCTGAGATAAAACTGCGCTGAATCGCCCAGGTGCTTGAGGTTGAAGGACGCCGCCAATTTTCTCATCCGTTTGCGCTGGGAGCGGTTTGGCTTGGGCATTTCAATCAGTGGAACATCGCGTTGGTAGCTGTCACTCGCCCAGAACTGAAACTCGGTTGAGTCATAGATGGTCCTGTCGATGCGAAAGCCGCTCTTCGCCGCAAGCATGGAGAAGCTCTTGTCGCTGTGGACGAAGCGACTGCGCGGGGCATCGAGCTGCGCCCAGTCCGTGCCATAGGTACGCCATGCCCAACCCAGCAGCGGGATGCTCACTACGCAAGTTCCATTGTGCTTGAGGCGTTCACGGGCCAACTGCAGCGACTCAATCGGCATGTGCTCGAGCGAATGCCGAAACAGGATTACATCAAAGGTGTCTGTGACATCAGCGAGCGACTTCCGCTCCACGCGGAGACCGAAGCGATCCTCGACATCCGCCGTTAAGAATGGGTCAACGCCGCGAGCGTTGTAGCCGAGTTCGCGCAGGCCTGCGATCAGGCTCCCTGATCCGCATCCGACATCGAGCAGAGTCATGTCCTTCTTGAGGTTGACTCGACGAATCACGTCCAGGTCGGGCCTTTTGCGCCAACTTACAAGGAACGAGAACCTGGATAAGTGAATTGCTGCACGGATCCTTCGCAGCAGGGAGGAGGGTCGGGTGTGGAAGGCGTAGTAGTTATCGGGGTAATATTGCCCAAGGTTTTCCGGGACCTTGGCAAGAGATAAACACCCGCACTCTGTACACTCATAGTAAAGAAACTCCTCGCGGGTTCCCATCATCATCTCGCGGACAATATGGGGAACAACGGCTTCAGACTGGCAAAGGCGACAGCAGGCTACCTGCATTAGGGCACTCACTCCTGGAGCACTTGGCGCAGACGAACGGGCGACCTGGGACTTGCAGCGCGCCATGGCGACCTCCATCAAAACAGTCCCAACTGGGCCTTGAGGGCCTTCCTCATCCGCCTGAAGACGAACGCGATGGTCCTAGCATGGCTTTCCTCAGGGGGTGGTATCGTAGCACCAATCACTATGTATTGAGTCAGCATGTTAGTTACACTCGCTTATACTTATTGATAAGTTATTCGGTGGACCGATGGATGATTCGATGAAATGTTTCGTTTTACCCGATCGAGTTATGCACGGCTAGAGTTGACGGGGGCGCAATTGTCCCCCGACGGTACGGACGCTGCAGCGGTTTGGCTTGATCCACGGACTGCGGGTTCGCGGCCGATGCTCCACCTGGCGATCTTCAGCCATTTTCGAAACGCGCGGCCGGCATTCTTCCTCTTAAGCGGCATGCCAATGGTCGCGATAAATGGAGACAAAAGAATCAGGAAGCTGAGGCGAAAGAGCGCGCTGAGCGAGAGACCGGTTCGATAGACCAGGGCATACGATTCGCCGCGCGTCCTGCAGAAATAATGATAGGTTGATTCCCGGCATGTGATCGCGGCGAACCCGTCTTCGCAGATCTTGGTGCTTTGTCCGCCGAAATGAGTGATCTCCGCATCGCTGACGTGCAGTGTTTTCCAGCCGGCCGCACGAATTGCGTGGCATAACTCGACTTCTTCGGCATACATGAAGTATTCCGGGTTGAAGCCGCCGACGAGTTCGAATACGTTGCGGCGCACCATGATCGCAGCCCCTGAAACCAGGTCAACCACCGATACTTGATTCGGTTTTGGCCGCAAGAGCGCGTGCTTGCCCCACAGGTGAAGATTGGGGAAGCGATTTATGAGCCAGTCCACAGCCAGGAGCTGATTGGCGATGGTGGGAAAGCGCTGCACGCTGGTCATCTGGAGAGTCCGGTCGGGATTCAAAAGCCTGCAACCAACGGCGCCCGCTTGAGGATCGCGCTCAAGCTCAGCAAGCATAAGGGCAATGGCGTCTCCCAGAACCAGCGTGTCGGGATTGAGAAAGAACAGGACACGGCCTGCGGAATGGCGCGCAGCGAGATTGTTGGCGCGCCCAAACCCGATGTTCTCGTCAGACAGTATGATCTTCACCCAGGGAAATCTCTCTGCGAGATTTCGGCAAGGCGCATCCGCGGAGGCGTTGTCTACGACGATCACTTCATATTCGAATGGATGCGCGACTGCACCAATTGAAGCGATGCATTGTTCGGTGAAATCAATGCAATTCCAGTTCACGAGAATGATCGAGAGATCGGTCATATAGTTGGTCCGGTTCCCAAATGCGGTTCGAGTTTGCTATGCCGCTCCAATGAATTCGTCTCGTGCCTTCATTCAAAGGAGTTCGGCCAGGCCAGAGTTGCTCCGCGAGGTGAGGCGGAGGACCGTCAGAGCTTTGCGTAATGGCGCTGGAATCCGATCCAGTACCAGGTAGGAAGTAAGTATTCGTATGGAATAGACAGCGTTGAGCAAGGTTGCCAGAGCTCCGATGGCTACGCTGTAGGCCAGCGGTAGGACGTAAAAGCCGCAGAAGACGACGCCGATGAGCGATAGGGAAATTAGCCCGGTGATCAGATTACTTCTTGACCAGCGGAACCCGCTGATTCGGCTGACAATCAGATACAGCATGATCCCGTGGAAGACGTAGGAGCCAAAAAACGCGATACCGGCTCCAACCAGACCAAAATAGGCGATACACACCCAGGCAAGAGCGATACTCACGATGCCCCAGGCAACTTCGCAACCGATAAAGAGCCCTCGCTTGGCCTTTGCTACTATCACATATCCCATGGGCCAACTGATTACCTGCAGCATGGTTCCGAGGCAAATCCAGCGGAGGATTTCAACGGCTGCTCCGAATTTTGCGCTGTAGAAAACAGCGATGACCAACGGTGCGAACGTGAGACTCGCAACGACGCCGGGTCCGGCCAGGAGCAATCCAACCTGCGCTTGCTCGTTCACCAAGCGGTTGCAGGCTACGTTGTCATGCGCGCTGGCTGTCAGCCTGGGATAGAAGTCGGCTCCCATGGCCTGGAGGATGAATCCGACGTACAGGCCTCCGAGAGTCCAAGCCGACTGGTAGAGCCCGGTAGCTTCGAATCCGATGTTATGCAGTATGGTGATGCGAATCGCGTAGGCGACGCCCAGCGTGATGAGGCTGCTGGTCATGAAAGCTACACCCAGTTTCAGCAGCGCCCCGACCTCTTGGCGGATCTCACGGTTGGACATGGAAATCGCAACCGGCTCCGGCACAGCGACCGTGCGGCTATACCACCAGGACGTTGTAATGGTCATGGCAGCGACACAAATGAGGGATGGGACGACACCTTTTTCGCGGTAGAAATACACCAGCGGAATGCTGCATAGAGTCCCGAACAACGCGCCCAGGACCTGTATCTTCGCCAGGTCCGCAATCCGCCGCATGCCCTGGATAAGGGCGGTCTGGCTGGCGGAGACGAGGGTGAGGAAGACCGCGACCGAAAGCCAGCACAGAGCGCCCGCTTGCTTATCGCTGGCAAAGGTGAGGACAGAGATTTGCCGGGAAAACAACATCATGAGCGCCGCTCCGAGGAGCCCGAAGAGAAGGGATACGCGGCGCAGAACCAGGACGGTCTCCGCGATGCTCTTGCTGTTCCCAGTGCTGACAGCGGCCGCAATCTGGCGCACCCCGCTGCTGTTGACGCCCATGCCGGCCAGGGTCTGCATCAGGTTGGCCACGGAACTGTAGAGACCGAAGAGTCCAAATCCTGCCGGGCCGAGAAAAACCGCCATCACCTTGGTGCGGACCATACCAATTCCGATACTCAGGATTTGCGATCCGCCGACCAGGGCAGAGGACTTGAGAATTTGTCCGTGGGTCCCTTTGTCGGAACTTTTGCGCCCCACAACCGCCGGCTTCGGCGTACTGGCGGCATTCTCGGCAGCGGTTATAGACATTCAGCTTTCCTGGATCCGGGTTCCGTTTAGAAGCTAAGCTCTGTTGGTGGGGATTGAGTTGATATGCAGCGAGACATCGGCGAAAGGGAGGTGACGCTAGCGTGCGCCCCGCCCGGTGAGCATCACTGCCGGGGTTTGCAGCATGATGCGAAGGTCGAGCCAGAAATTCCGCGCCTTTGCGTAGCGGATATCCATGCGGACCATCTCGTCGAAAGTGGTACGGGATCTGCCTTCCACCTGCCAGAGTCCGGTAATGCCTGGCTTGAGCTCCATCACGCGGCGCTTGTGCCATTCGCTATACCGTTCAAATTCATAGGGAAGTGGCGGTCGCGGGCCAACCAGTGACATGTCGTTGAACAACACGTTGAAGAACTGCGGCAGCTCATCCAGGCTGGTCTGGCGGAGAAAGCGACCCAGCGGTGTAACTCTGGGGTCGTGAGACAGTTTATAGAGCCCATCATGCTGCTTCGCGTCCGGGGACCCGGTAATGAGTTTGGTGATATAGGTGCGGTGAATCTCAGGATCGTTGTTTGCGTACATGGTGCGGAACTTGTGGAAGGAGAATTCCTTGCCATTGCGTCCGAGGCGCTTCTTGCTGTAGAGGACAGGACCCTCTGACGTGCACTTGACCAGGACGGCGATGGCGAGGAAAACCGGCGAGAGCAGGAAGATGGCAGCCAGGCTGCCGGCCACGTCAATCGCACGCTTCATGCCCTGGTCGATTCGGGTTCCCAGGTTGCGCTTGGTGAGATCGACACTGAAAACGCGGTCTTCCCCCTGGTCTGGAAAAATGCGAACGATTACTGAGAGGCGGCAATAGATTTCTGCCGTGAGAGATTGCTGCAACACGCCGGAGATCTTCTGGACAATGGTATCGATGATCGCCGTCGATGCGTCGCCGATTTCGGTCATCATGAGCCCGATCGTGGTGGGCTGGTGGTGCCAGCCTAGGACGTCTGTCTCGCGGATGCAGCAGCCGAGCGCTTTGGTTACGGTGCTCACCAATGCAGAGCCGGCGCTTTGCCGGAGGTCCTCGCTGGAGATGAGGAGCAATAGAAAGGGTCTGCCGGAGCGTTCGCTGCGGCGCCTTTCCAGGTGAAGCATCTCCTTGAACGTTTCCTGGGAAAGGACCCTGGGAGCGGCATCGTTCACACCTGCAGCCAGGCGGCTCGTGACGGAGTCCTTCTTTCGCTGATTCCCGGGTAAGACTTTGAAGGTAGCCATGCTAAGTCCTCGATCTATAGCGTTAGGAGACTGATCCGGTTTTGGAGTTCTCAACTACCGATGCGTGCTCAGGGTTAGAGCCGGCGCCGCCGGGCACAAATTGTTGGTGTAGTTCGAATTCCTGGTTTCATGCTTCGCAGAGTTGAAATGCAGACTGATCCTGGGGGAAAGTTTCCAGGCTTTCGAGTTGTTGGGCTTCCACTTCAGCGGTAATTGACTGGTGAATCAAGGCAATGGAGACAACGATCCGGTACTGATTTTTGCGGCGAGTAACAATTCCTTCCAGGCCCTTGAGCGGGCCGGAATTTACTCTGACCCTCTCGCCAGTTTCGAGAAACTGACATGCCTCCGGTTTTTGTCCGCGCGTCAGGCAAAGCCGCACACCCTCAATTTCAGCGTCGTCGATCTGCGCCGGAACGCCGCCGAATGCGAGCATTCGCACTACGCCGGGAACGTTGTAGATCAGATTTCGCTCCTTAAGGTCTACGCGAAGGAACACATAGCCGGGGAAGATGGGGCGATCAATCATGACATTGCGGTCTTTCCATCGGCTCGAACTGGTCAGCAAGGGAAGAAATGTCTCAACGGATTTTCGCTGCAGCTGGTCGGCCACGACCTTCTCGTGGCGGGACTTTGTCGTTATGGCGTACCAGCAACTGCAGGACATGTTTGGAACCTCAGTTCATGTGCTCTCGAAAAAGGAGGGGACGCCTTGTCTCCCCGCGTTCCCTTGATACGATCCAGTGGCCAGTTTTAGTAATTTCGGCAAAACTTCGTCACTCTGACTTACAGTCAGTCACTCCGGAAAGCTCAAACACCGCTCAGAATTCCCCAGTGCTAACACCCATCGTTTCCCGGAAGAGAACTTTTCGGTACTTCGCCGGAGGAATTTGACTCGAAACAAACCAGATGCAAAATGGCAGCTAGCGTTGCCGATCCTTCCCAATTCGCAGATTTCCGATTTGTTATCTGCAATTTTCGTGCCACCCCGGCGCGTTTCGCGTTATATAGGGAAAGAATCCGTTTTCGGGGAAAACCTCACAAAAACAGAGTTCTGGACGGGTTCCTTGGGGCTTTGTCGAGGAATTCCGTCTAGAAAGTTTGCGCACAGGAACCAGGAGACGCCCTGTATGCAAACAATTGCCAACTTAATCACAACTGCTGTTCACACGAGAAGCGGGTGGTCGGGCGACGCAGGAGTGCAATGCGCCAGAAGTCAAGCACGAGGAATGACTTGAGCAGCCGGTGGGCCAGTTACCTAAGTTTGATTAAGGCAGAACTTGATAGAGTCCGACCATGCCACCGTTGAAGTGGTCGTTTACGTGACAGTGAAAGAGCCACGTACCGACGCTGTCCGGGACCATATCCGCGGTGGCCATGGCCATGGGGCCAAGGAACACTGAATCCATTCTCATCATGTTCCAGACCACCGTGTTCCCGTGCCAATGAGCCATATGTATGTCATCTTCATTGCTATTGGAAAGTAGGTACCAGCGGACGTGTTCGCCGCGCTTCATGGTGAGCAGAGGGATATTTCCCTCGGTATATCCGTTGATGGAGTAAACGAGGTTCTTCTCGCGCAGGAGCGGGTCTACCGCTTTAAGTCGAATGCCCGCGGGATCCTTGGCGACGTTGTGCTCAAAGAACCAACTGTCGGACTCGTCGAAGATCGAGAAATCAGTAACAAACTCCCGATCCACGTCTGTTGGAGAGCCGTCCGGCCTGGCCTTGCCGCGGGCGGTTACGATGATGGGACCGACAAGGCCAGTGTTGACGTCGGTGCTCTCGACGAAGTGGGAGTGGTACATCCACAGCACCGAGCTGCCGTCCATTGCCGCTGGCCCGCTCCTCTCCGGCGCGGTCCAAATGTAGGTAAAGGTGCTGCCGGGCAGGACCCTGTCATCTGCTTTTGCAGCACCGGTTGTTCCGTCGTTGTATGGGGCTCCCTCCGCATCCTTCTTGTACTCCAGTCCATGAGGGTGCATGGTAACCGACAAATGCGTGTTGTTCTTGAAGACGACACGAATCGAATCTCCCACCTCGGCGCGGATGAGCGGTCCCAGGATGCCGAGGTGTTCCCACTGCGGCGGGCGAGGCTTCAGGTGTTCGAAGGTCGCATCGGTGTATTCGCGGTAGATCGCCTTGTGATAGATCTTGTGCCCAACTGCGTTCGCACTGTCGTTCTCGCTGCTTTCAACGCGTGGAATGCCGGCTACATTGCGGCCGCGCGGAGTGTAGTCCCAATCGACCTCATCGGCGGCGATGAAGTAAGCGCGCACCACTCCGTGTTTTTCGCTGTTTCCAGTTTGAACATGTGGCGCGGATGGTGGCGCTTTCGCCTTGCTATCGGGGAGCTGGGAAGTGGCCTGGGGAGATTGGAAAAGGAGGATGAGGACGGTGAGTAACAAAGCCTGCCGGCGTCTTGGAAACTGTGGACGTCTCAACGATCTCATCTCTCCGGAAGCGAAAGACTTTCGATTGGCGCCACCTGCAAGACCCGCTCCAAGGAATAGTCTACTGACGCTATCAGAGAGGATTCTTACACTCCGTTCCCGCCAAGCGCAAATGGAGGTCACAGAGTCATTCTCGGGCAGTTATGCAAAAAACCGGCTCTACCCCTTGTCCAGAGCAGAGCCGGTGACTTGAGCTGCGATCTAAGTGGTTGGGACCGTTACCGAGAACACATTGGAAGGTGCACTCTCAACGCCCTCGGCATCGACGCTATCCACTTCGTAGTCATAGACCTCGCCGGCCGCGACCGTGGTATCGACAAATGTGGTCTGCGTGTCGAGACTGGAATTGACCATCGTATATGCGCCCCCTGATATCGAGCGGTAGATGTTATACCCGGTGATTGCCACTGGGGTGCTTGTCGGCGGGGACCAGGTAAGCGACACAGACTGCGGAGTTGTTCCGGTGCCACTCAGCGCGACGCTGGCGACACTTCCGGTGGTTGAATTGCTGTTAATGGTGAGCTGGCCGGAAACTGCACCTGCGGATGTAGGCAGGAACTGAATGGTCAAGCTCAGGGACGATCCTGGATTCAGCATAGCCGGAAGCGTACCTGCAGTGATGGAGAATCCGGTTCCGGCGATCGAGTCCGAACTGACGGTTACTGCAGAGGAGCCAGTCGAGTTGAGAGTGAGCGAGAGTTCTTCGGGCGACCCATCGGATACGTTGCCGAAGCTGAGGCTTGTGGCGCTCAGCGCCAGGATGGGATTTGCTACAGCTGCTCCCGTTCCGGTGACCGGGACCACTGCAGTAGCGCCGGTGGTCGAGTTGCTGTTGATGGTCAATGTGCCCGTGACAGCCCCCGCAGTGGTAGGCGCGAAGTTGACGGATAGAGTGAGCGACTGCCCGGGAGCCAGGGTCGCCGGTAGCCCGGTAGTGGGTAGAGAGAAGCCGGTGCCGGTTATGGAGGCGGAACTCACAGTCACCGCAGAGGTGCCGGTGGAACTCAACGTCAGTGTGAGCGATTTCGAAGATCCGTCTGCCACGCTGCCAAAGGGGAGGGTGTTTGCGCTGAGCGCCAACGTCGGATCGGCTGGCACCGTTCCCGTTCCGCTTAGCGTAACAACCGAAGAGCTGCCGGTGGTTGAGTTGCTGTTGATGGTCAACGTGCCTGTGACAGCCCCCGCGGTGGCAGGCGCGAATTTGACGGATAGCGTGAGTGTCTGCCCGGGAGACAGGGTGGCCGCTAACCCGGTCGTTGGTAGGGAGAACCCGGTGCCGGTTATGGAGGCGGAACTGACAGTCACTGCAGAGGTTCCGGTCGAACTCAACGTCAGGGTGAGTGATTTCGAAGACCCATCTGTGACGCTGCCAAAGGGAAGGGCGGTGGTGCTCAGTGCCAACGTCGGACCGGCTGCTGCCGTTCCCGTTCCGCTTAGCGTAACAACCGAAGAGCTGCCGGTGGTTGAGTTGCTGTTGAGGGTCAACGTACCTGTGACAGCCCCCGCGGTTGCGGGTGCGAAATTGACGGATAGAGTGAGCTTCTGCCCGGGAGACAAGGTGGCCGGTAGCCCGGTCGTTTGAATCGAGAATCCAGTTCCGGTTATGGAGGCGGAACTGACAGTCACTGAAGTGATTCCGGTGGAACTCAACGTCAGAGTGAGCGATTTCGATGTCCCATCTGCCACGCTGCCAAAGGGAAGGGTGGTTGCGCTCAGCGCCAGCTTAGGATCAGGCGGTGTCACTCCGGATCCGTCTAATGTAACAACCGTAGAAGTCCCGGTGGTTGAGTTGCTATCGATGGTCAGCTTGCCGACGACCGCTCCATTGATCACAGGCGCGAATGTAACGGGGATGGCAAGCGTCTGCCCGGGAGCCAGCGTCACCGGAAACACTTCCATGGGAATCGAGAATCCAGCACCGGTGATGGAACCCGCAGTGAGGGTCACTGAAGAAGTACCTGCAGAAGTGAGAGTCAGAGTCAGGGAATCTTTTGATCCATCCGGCACAAGCCCGAAGTTGAGGGTCGACGCGCTCGGTTGCAATTCGGCCCCCACCGGCGCCGGCAGGATCTCGCAGATGCTCAAGTTATATTGATCGGTAGTTGGTGCAGAGTCGCCCACGGTCACTTTGGTGCCCTTGGTCGGGGTAGGCGCATTCAGGGTCTGTACCCAATAGGTGTCACCGGTGGAGGTCAAATCCTGATGGACGATTGTTTGACCGGTCAGAGGCGTGCGTGCAATCGCATTGTCGTAGTCGTCGCCAACGCCGACCACGAGGGAGTTGTTCTGGGTGGTCGTGAGGGTTGCGGTGGGGGCGCCCTCGGCAGAGTGGCCTGACCCGGTTGCGCCGATGGCGCCTGAGCCGTTTGTGCCCGTCACGGCAACGCCGCTGTAGCTCGACACGGTGATCGAGGATACGACAGACTGTGAAAGGGTAGCTGTCACGATCGTGCTCTTCACCATCGCGGGAGCGAATGCCCTCCAGATCTCCGATGTTCCCCCCTGAGTATTCGTGCGCACCACGAGCGTCCAGACAAGCCCCCCTCCGGATACGCTCTCCACAGTCGTATTTGGAGTACTGTCTTCATCCGCTGTGATGAAGGCCAGAAGGAGTTCATCGGCGTGTGCGGTTGAGAATGCGGGGCTCGCGACGGTGGCCGACACAGTGCTTTGATCGTGACTGACGGTCACATCCTTGGTGATTAGGGAGGCATTCGCCTGTTCGCAGCTAAATGCAAGAGCGAGGGCGCCGCACCACAGCACGAGAGGCAGGACCTTCGTGGAGAGGCGGAAAGCAGGGACCATTGAGCGCGGGCTGCTGAGATTGGGAGTATTTTCGACTGCTGGAAGCTTGCCAGGAAGTTCTAAGTGCCGATCCTGATCCTTGAACACGATATATCACCTCACCGAGAGTGCCGCAGCACGAATTTCAGGCAAACGCGAGATTCCGAGGCTTCTGTAATAGATGATTCCAGTACTTCAAAAGGGGCCAATCGGGGGTGAGCAGCTGAAGGAGAGGACTTATGCTTCAGATGCTATCACCGTCCGGTTTCCCAGACATTAAAAGAAGACTTGGATAACCGTTGTCGTTACTAAAAAGTATAACAGGCATAAACTATAGAATCCAATAATCATTATTAGTGTTACCTAATAATCTCTTACTAAGGTAACTTGCAAGCCTTGAGACATAGGGTTCCGATCCGCTGGCGAGAACCCCGGCGGCCAGGTGGCAACCATCCGGCAACCATGTAATACGTATATAAAGCTCGTGTTTTGTTGGCAATACATCTTCGGTGTTAGACAGGAGCGCGCTGTCCGGCTTGATTAGAAATGATCAAGTGCAGAAACGGGATTGGGCGCCAAAAGGAACTACCCACTCGAGCGAGGGGGTAAGAAGTTTTGTTTTGCGCTTCGGGGGCAGATCTACCACTTTCGCGTCAGACGCCGAGAGAGTCGCCCATGTTTTGGACAATTGTGTCCACAATGTGCCTGGCAATCGCCAGCGAAGCAGTGGCTGCGGGCGATGGCACGTTGCAGACATGCACCATGCCGTCGGTGTAAACGATATGGAAGTCATCGATCAGGCGGCCGTCGGCACTCAGGGCCTGAGCGCGGACCCCTGATCCCCCCGGGACCAGGTCTTCCGAGTTCAATTCAGGCATAAGACGTCTCAAGGCTTCGACAAGTGCTTTTTTGCTCCAGGAGCGGTGGTACTCCCCCAGGGACATCTGCCAATGTTTGGATGCCATAATCCAGAAACCAGGGAAAGTCATGCACTGGGCCAGGTCGCGGAGGTTGAACGAAGTCTTGGAGTAGCCTTCCCGTTTCAGTGCCAATACTGCGTTGGGGCCGGCTTCGACTCCTCCCCCGACGCGCTTGGTGAAATGTACTCCGAGAAAAGGGAACTGCGGATCCGGGACAGGATAGATGAGTCCTTTGACCAAGTGCCGCTTCTCGGGAGCGAATTCGTAATACTCTCCGCGAAAGGGAACGATGGTCAACCCGGTTCTGGCGTTTGCCATTCGGCTGATGCGATCGCTCTGCAGTCCGGCGCAGTTGATAACGAGCCGGGCGGAGATCACGCCGCGGGACGTCTCGACCAGGGTGAGCGGGCCTGAGCGGCGGAGAGCCAGGACTTCATGGGAAAGGCGCAGAGCCCCGCCGCGATCTTGTATCTGCGCGGCGTATGTTTCCGCAACGATGCGGTAGTCGACAATGGCAGTGCCCGGCACGTGAATGCCTCGAATCCCTGTAGCGTGGGGCTCGAGCTCAAGGATCTCTTCCGAACTGAGCATCCGCAGCCCATTCAATCCGTTTCCCTGGCCTCGCCGGAACAGCTCATCTAACTGGGGTAACTCGCGCTCCTGGGTCGCCACAATCACTTTTCCGCAGACGTTGTGCGGGATGTCATTCTCCAGGCAAAAGCGCAGTAGCCTTGAAGCTCCCTCGACGCAGAGCCTGGCCTTCAGGCTGCCAGGCTTGTAATAGATTCCCGAGTGAATGACGCCGCTGTTATGGCTGGTCTGGTGACTTGCAACCCACGGTTCCTTGTCGATCAGCACGATCGAACGCCGGGGAAAGCGGCTGATGATTTCGAGGCCTACGGCTAACCCTACGATCCCTGTGCCAATGATAGCTACATCTGCCTGAGTGGGCATGACAGTCCTTCGTGGCGAGCGAGGCCACTGTGCAAGGTTCGAATTCCCCTGGGCGCTTCGTTGGGCCGATATCGATAGTGAGTAACGAGAATTCCGCGCCAAGCCGTGACTGATCACAGGGCTGCAGCACGCCCGACCGGGATTATAGCACTGACGAGACCGCGCAACCGAAAGCGGGACGCGGCTTCGAGCACTTGTGAGGGTAGTCACTTTCCATGCAGACTTGCTGGCTCAAACACAGGCTGATCCTGGCCCTGCGGTGCTTGTCTATCGATGCATGTGCAAAGAGGAGGAATGTATATGGGTACAAAGGGGGGGACGAGGAGTTTGAGGATATGGCGCGAAAGAATTGAAAGTTAGTTACCAGGGAAACTCACAGTAACTCATTACCTCGTTTGACAAGCAATGTGAATGAACGAAGAATTCCGGGCCGCGACGGCATTTGGCGACAGTTTTTGTCTGTTGACTACTAAGTAATCAAGGGCAACTGGCATGGCTCGCGTAAAGCGTCCATTGGGCTGCAACAGTCTGCACAAGTTTGCACAATCCTGGCGGGTATGGGGCCTATCTCAGCGGTTTGAGCTCGGGGATACATGACCTGACGCACTTAGTTTGTAATTACCACAGTAATTCAAGGTAACTAGCCGTCGTGGTGGAACTCGGACCGGGGATCATGGTTGGAGCGCAATGAATGGGTATAAATTGTTTAATATGAATAGTTTCCAGCAGTGTACCCCGAGGAGATGGAGGTCATTCTCAAGGGCTTGTTTTTTTTACGAAAGTTATAGTTTTTACCTTGACAGTGCAAAAGGATGCAGCTAATGTTTCTACATTATAAGTCTTCATGTTATTAAGGTTTTTGGGACCAAATCCGGCGAACGAGCGGATAGAGTTCCAAATTAAATGAGCGAATTCAGATTGAAGAGAGCGTTAGCCTCTCGATACCGGTGTCAGCTTTCCCTTCTACAGACACTCCAATCGGATTCGGATTCAGATTGAGGTTACTGTGACCAGTTCTGCCAGGGTTCTCGCTATAAGCGATGATTTTGCGGTGCGCAGTTTGACTGCGAACTGTCTTGAGGCCAAAGGGCACAAAGTCCTTTGCGTCTCCGACTCTCACAAAGCGATTCAGGCACTAGATGGGGATGTCGAGTTCGATTGCATTCTCCTCGACGGCTCCCATGGAAAAGACCTTGACGAACTGTTCTCACCTGTCGGGCTGAGAAAGTTTGAGAACAAACGGCTTTGCATTCTATCTGCGCCGGGGGACACCCGGTGGACAGAGGATGCCTCGAGATGGGGAGTTACCAACGTGCTCTACAAACCCTGGCTGGGTGGGGATCTGGAGCGGTTTGTGGCGGAGTCGTTGCTTCCCGGACCGCGGTGGCCAGTATGCCGGACCTCTCATTCCCCCATCCGGAGCGCGTCTTCGTCGTTCCACTTGGAAGATCTGGATGACAATGGATTCTTTCTCGCGGCCTGCCCTTCGATGCTGCAGATGTACAAGAACATCCGTACTCTTGCGCCGGTTGACCATCCGGTCCTGATCCTTGGAGAGACCGGCTCCGGCAAAGAAGTGGTGGCCCGGCTGTTGCACAAGTATCACGATCGCGCGGGCAAGAAGTTCATCAATGTCAATTCGGCGGCAATTCCCAGCGAGCTTCTAGAGAGCGAGTTATTTGGCTACGAAGCCGGCGCGTTCACCGGAGCTTTGAAGTCGAAACCTGGCAAGTTTGAAATGGCGGACAAGGGAACGCTGCTTTTGGATGAAATCGGAGAGATGAGCCCGCAAATGCAGGCAAAACTTCTCCACGTCCTCCAGGATGGAAGCTTTACTCGTTTGGGTGGCCGCGCATCTTCCAAAGCGGACGTTCGCATTTTGGCGGCAACGAATGTAAATATTGAGGACGCGATCGCCGAGAAGCGCTTCAGGGAAGATCTTTACTATCGCCTCAGCGCATTCACCATCACTGTTCCTTCGCTGCGGGAGCGTTGCGAGGAAATTCCGCTGCTGATGGAACAGATGTTGCTGCGTGGAGCTGCGAGCGCCGGGCAGAACCCGGTTCCTTTTTCCTTGAGGGTTATGGAGGCGGCACAGGAATATCATTGGCCGGGGAACCTGCGCGAGTTGCGCAATTTCGTAACCCGGTTCCTGGTGCTTCAGGATGACGATTCCGCCTATGAGGATCTGGGCAGAAAGACACGCAAGAAGCCCACGGTGAGTGCTCCGCCGCCAACGACCTCGGACAAGAGCATGGATGTTCCCAGTTCCGGCCATCTTGACATGAAGGGCGTGGTAAGCAACATGAAGCTGCAGGCTGAAAGCCGTATGATCAAGGAAGCCCTGACCGCGTCTGGGTGGAACCGGAGACGGGCGGCGAACAACCTGAAGATCAGCTATCGAGCCCTTTTGTACAAGATCCAGCAGCACGGGCTCAGCGCCTGACCGCGGCCGTTGAGGCGATTCCTTTGGCTATGGCGGGAGCTCAACCAAGACACTCTTAAGCGGCCGCCCCCGGGTGAGTGGCGTCCGCTTCTCCCGTGTGCAATCAAGCCGCTGCACTTACCACTGCCTAGCAAATCTATGGTGCCGGATAGTTTGCCCTTTGCGGCTTACTTTCCGGCCTGGTGTGGTGTCTCCAGAGTCCATGAAAGAGTGTATGAAGGAATAGAAGCAGAGCCTTCGACTCGCCAACTCCGGGCTGAAGAGGGCCTGGAGCCCCGTTTCCTCCGAATGAAAGCAGCTGGTTGAGAGTTGCTCTATCCCCGGTCTCGAGAGTGGGCAGCTTTGGGGCTGCCCACCTTGATGGCGCGTGCTTTATGTCTCTAGTGAGTGGTCAAAAGCCAGTGCTGGTTCGTTCCTCCATTGGAAGCCCATTGATCCATTTGGGTACCGTTTGCAGTGTTGAAGTTAGGATCTTCGAGAACCATGCCGCTGTGGAGGTTGGTAAAGGTGTAACTGCCATCGCTGTTTTGCGTCGGCTTCCACTGGTCATCACCCGACGTGCCAAACGTATATTGAACGATCTTTGCCCCTTGAGTTGTGGATGCGCCTTGCACCACCGCATCGTAGCCGCTATTTACATTCACGAGCTGGTAGTAGCCGTTGCTGGTCGCGGTAAACTTCCATTCCGCGTTGGTGCTGCCGCTGCCCCACGGGTATTGGATGATCTGAGCGTTGTCAGCTTTCGATGCCCCGCTAACATTCAAAGCAAGTCCGCTGGCGACGTTTTGCAATTCAAAGGTATTGGAAGTCAGTGCCACGGAAAAATTGGCGGTCATGGCGGCAGTGGTGATCGTCACCGCCTGGTTTGCCGGGGTGAAGTTGTAGCCTGTCGCGCTCGGCGTGACGTTGTAGGTCCCCGGCACCAACCCCGAGAAGGTGTAGGCGCCCGAGGAATTGGCGGTCGTTGTTGCCGTCGCGGCGCCGGTCAGTTTGACCGTCACGCTATTACTCCCTGCACCGCTGACGGTTCCTGTAAGGGTGAAGGTCTGCAACGCGGAGCTGAAGTTTTCTACCAGGCTTGCGTTCGTGATGCTGATTGCGTGGTTTGCCGGTGTGAAGACGTACCCTGCCTTGCTCGGCGTGACGGTGTAGGCCCCCGCAGGCAATCCAGTGAACGAGTAGGTGCCGGTTGCACTTGCGGTGGTAGTCGCCGAAGCCGCTCCGCTCAACGAAACGGTTGCCCCGTTTCCGCCTGCCCCGCTGATTGTTCCGGAAATGCTGTAGGTTGCTACCGCCGAAGTGAAGTTGGCAGTCACGTTGATTGTGGAGATGGTGACTGCCTGGTTCGCCGGCGTGAAGACATAGCCGGTAAGGCCAGGTGTGAGGGTGTAGCTCCCTGGCAGCAATCCCGTGAAGGTGTAGGCACCCAAGGAGTTGGCCGTCACGGTTGCTGTTGCGGTGCCTGTCAATTTGACCGTCGCACCGTTTCCACCAGCGCCAGAGATGGTGCCGGAGATGGTAAAGGTCTGAACTGCCGAGTTGAAGTTTTCAACGACGGCGGCGTTGGTGACGGTGACTGACTGGCTTGTTGGCGTGTAGACGTAGCCTGTCTTGCTCGGAGTGACCGTGTAGGTCCCCGCCGTGACGGTGAAGGAGTATTGGCCGAAGATGTTCGCCGTCGCGTTTATCGCCAGGGTACCGGTCAGCTTGACCGTTGCCCCGTTGCCGCCCGGGCCACTTATCGTCCCGGAAAGAGTATAGGTGAGCGGACTGGCTGTGAAGTTGGCCGTTGCATTCGCCGTGGTGATGTTGACCACCGTGCTTCCTGGTGTGAAGAAATAACCGGGGTTGCTGGGCGTAACCGTGTAGGAGCCGGCTAGCAATGAGGAGAAGGTATAGGTCCCCGTCGAACTGGTGGTCGTGGTTGCTGATGCCGCCCCGCTCAGGGTGACTTTCGCCCCGATTCCGCCAGCACCGTTGATGGTGCCCGTGATGGTGTAGAGCTTGGCCGCGGTGAAGTTGGCTGTTGCGTTTGCGCCGTTTACCGTCACTGCGTGGCTGACAGGAGTGATGAGGTAACCGGCGTTGGTGGCCGCCACCGAGTAGGAACCATTGACCAATCCAAAAAAGGAGTAGGTCCCGGTCGGGCTTGCCGTGGCGGTTGCTGATGCCCCGCCGGACAGCGTGACCGTCGCCCCAGGTCCACCCGCGCCGCTGATGGTGCCTGTAAGGCCGTAGGTCTTCTGCGAGGAGAAGTTGGCGGTGGCATTCGCATAGGTCACCGTAACCACCTGGCTGGCCGGGGTGAAGGCGTAGCCGGCTCTGCTGGCCGCGACTGTGTACGAGCCGTTGTAAAGCCCGGTAAAGGTGTAGGTCCCCGTCGTGCTCGTGGTGGTGGTTGCTGAAGCAGCCCCGCTCAGGGTGATGGTTGCCCCGCTGGCGCCCGGTCCGGTGATGGTGCCAGTGATGGTATAGGGTTGAAGAGCCGAGAAGAAGTTGGCATTGGCATTGGCACCGTTGACTGTGACTGCCTGGCTCGCCGGGGTGATGATGGAGCCGAGATTGCTGGCGGCCACGGTGTAGGCGCCATTCAGCAACCCAGTAAAGGTGTAGGTTCCCGTAGCACTAGTGGTTGTGGTTTCCGAGGCCGCCCCGCTGAGGGTGACAGTCGCCCCACTTACGCCGACGCCGCTGATGGTGCCCGTGATGCTGAAGAGTTGGGCCGATGAGAAGGTGACGGGGGCATTCGCGCTGCTCACTGTCACCGCCTGGCTGGGCGGAGTGTAGACGAAGCCGGGATTGCTTACCGCGACCGTGTAAGCGCCATTGTATAGACCGGTAAAGGAGAAGGAGCCCGTGGCGCTTGCAGTCGTGGTTGCTGAAGCAGCCCCGCTCAGGGTGACTGTTGCCCCGTTGCCGCCCGGGCCGCTGATTGTGCCGATTATGCCGAAGAGCTGTATCGAGGAGATCGTGACAGTTACATTTGCGCCGCTCAGGGTAACCGCCTGGCTGGCAGGAGTGAAGGCGAAGCCAGGGTTGCCAACCGCGACGGAATAAGCACCGTTTGGTAGCCCTGGGAAGGAGAAGGTTCCTGCCGCGTCTGCTGTTGTGGTTGCCGAAGCCGGTCCGCTGAGCGTGACTGTCGCCCCACTACCGCCCGGCCCGCTGATGACTCCCAGGATGCTGGGCAGTGCTGAGACGAAATTGGCAGTAGCGTTTCCGCTGAGCACTGTCACGGATTGGCTGGCTGGGGTCATGAGATAGCCGGAACTGCTGGCTGACACTGTGTAGGAGCCGTCGGTAACCCCGGGGAATGAAAACGCTCCGGTTGGATCCGCGAAGGTGGTTGCCGTTGCGGCGCCGGTCAGGTTGACCAGTGCGCCAGTACCACCGGGCCCACTGATGGTGCCGGAGATCGTGAAGGATCCGGCATTTGAATTGAAGACCAGCCCGAGTGCGTGAGCGTTGTTAATGGTGGCGTTCTGAGTTGCCGGAGTGTACAAGTATCCGTTCGCGCTTGGCGTTACCACGTACGATCCATTCGCGAGTCCGTCGAACTCGAAGTTCCCGGAGGGATCCGCAGTGGTGGTTGCGGCGGAGTTTCCACTCAGGGTAACGGTGGAGCCGGGTCCGCCCAGGCCACCCACCGTGCCAGTAACGCTGAAGGTGGTTGTCGGCGTGTAGATGACGTCAACCCAATAATTGAATGCATTGTTGCTGGTGTTCTGGTTCGGGAACCCGCCCATCGAAGAGTAACCATAGACGCCATTTGGGCCATCCACGCCGTTTTGCAGTGCCTGCAGCGGGGGGGTGCTGACGCCTGACGTTGAGAAATATCCAGCGTCGGCGGAATAATGTCCGGCCGGTGCGAAATACGAGGCCACGTAGTTGGTATTGGCCGAAACCGGGATCGGGGCCGAGAAGAGGACCTGCTGCCAGCCGCTTGAGCTCTCATTGACGAATGTCGCGGTGCCCAGCAGAACTCCTGTATCCGTCCAGATGTGACCGACGTGTGTTCCAGTATTTGTAGCGGCCTTATAGAAGCGCAGCCCAGAGATGTAGGCGTCTGCACTCGCGGTGAACTTGACGCCGACTTCGACAGAGTTGCCGTCCCCGGAGTCTGCCTCGACTGGTACCGGCGCCGACGGCCAGATCGTATCGCATGGGCAATTCTGCGGGACTGCGAAGTTTACGCCGGTCACGTTTGCTCCGACCAAGGTCACGGCCTGATTAGCCGGGCTGAAGACGACGCCCTCGGCGATGACGGGCACTACGGTGTAGGCGCCGGAAGAGATTCCGGTGAAGCTGTAGTTCCCGAAGGAGTCCGCAGTGGTCGTGATGGTAGAGGCCCCAACGAGGTTGACCGTCGCACCTGCGCCGCCACTGATGACACCGCTGATTGAGAAGTAAATCTGGGTCGCGCTGAAGTTTACGCCGCTCACTGGCGCGCCGTTCACCGTCACACCCAGGCTGGTGGGATTGAAGCTGAAGCCAAAACTGGTGGGCGTAATGGTGTAGGACCCATTGGGTACTGTGAAGCTGTAGCTCCCGTTTACATCGGCAATCGTCGTCTGGGTAGCCGAGCCCGCCAACGAGACCGTGATTCCTGGGGCTCCGCTCACTGTGCCGGAGAGGGCATAGGTAGGCACCGCTCCGACAAAGTTCACGCCGAGGTTGTGCGCTCCGTTAATGACGACATTTTGAGAGGCGGGAGTGTAGATGAATCCCGACTCGCTCACCGTTACGATGTAGTTTCCATTGGCGATATTCGGGAAACTGTAGTTCCCATTGGCGTCCGTGATGGCGGTTCCGGTTGCCGCGCCACTGAGGGTCACAGTGGCGCCCGTGGCTCCAGCCCCGGAGACGTTACCTGCGATCGTATAGGTTCCATTCGTGGCATAGATGATATCGACCCAGTAGTTAGCCGAGTCATAGCTGCTGCTGGGATACGAACTTTGCTGGCCGTACGCGAAGACCCCGTTGGGCCCGTCGACGCCATTTTCCAAAGCATGGAGGGGAGGATTATCAACGCCGCCATTCGCAAAGAACGCGTCATCCCCGGAGTAGTGTCCGGAAGGAGCGAAGTAAGAAGCAACATAGGTGGTGTTTGCGACGATCGGCACGGGGTTGGCAAACAGCACTTGCTGCCAGCCAGACGCGCTTTCACCCACAAAAGACGCCGTCGACAGCAGACTGCCGGTTCCGCTGCCTGAACCTGACTCGGAGCCGCTGCCTGCGCCCGAAGTCTCAGACCAGAGATTGCCAATGTGCGCGCCGGTATTCGCGGATGCCTTGTAGAAGCGCACGCCGAGGACGTAACCATCCGAATCGGCACGTACTTTTACACCAACTTCGAGTGAGGCTGGATCTCCGGAGTCGACCTTGGTTGGAGCCGCCGACGTACTCCAGACCGTTTCGCAAGGGCAAAGTTGCGGAACCGTGAAGTCTACATTGGTGACATTGGCCTGGGATACGATGACGCTCTGGATTCCAGGGGAAAAGACGTAGCCGGAAAGGCTGGGAGTTATGGAATAGCTCCCGGTGTAAACAGGACTGAACGTGTAGTTTCCAAAGGAATCCGCAGTCGTAGTGACCTGGCCTGACCCGCCGCTGAGCGAGACAGTTGCGCCGGCGCCGCCGGGACCCAAAATTGTGCCGCTGATGCTGTACGGCTCGGCTGCATAGAGGACGTCGACCCAATAGTTCGTCGAGTTATAAGTATTGTTCGGGAACCCTCCGCTGCTGCTGTAGAGGTAGATTCCGTTGGGACCATCGATCCCATTTTGCAGGGCGTGCAGCGGCGGGGAATCGATTCCCGACGAGGCAAAGAAGTTACTCGTTGCCGAATAGTGCCCGTTGGGTGCGAAATAGGAGGCCACATAGGGCGTATTCGCGTTGATGTAGACAGGAGCTTCGAAGTAACCGGTTTGCCAGCCGGACCCTGTCTCGCTGGGGAAGGTCGCGGTGCCCAGAAGTGTTCCGGTACTGGACCACAGGTGCCCAACGTGCGTCCCCGTGTTGGTGGCCGCCTTGTAGAACTTGATGCCTGTCAGATATGCCGAACTGTCGGCAGTGAACAATACTCCCAATTCGGTGGAGTTGCCGTCTCCGCTATCGATAATTGCGGGTGTGTCCGAGGCCGGGAATATCGAGATGCAATCGCACACCTGGCCCTGGAAGTTCACGCCGGTGTTGCTGGAGCCTGACAGGGTTACCGGGGCTGTAGCGGGCTGGAATATATCGCCCGCCTCGACAGGCGTAACTGTGTAGGAACCATTCAGCAAGCCCGTGAATGAGTAGTTGCCATTGACATCCGCGGTGGTTGAAGCGGTCGCTGCACCGGCCAGATTGACAGTTGCACCGGCTCCGCCAGCAATGTTGCCGGAGATGGTGAGAGGGTTGACAACCGTTGCGGCGAAATCAACGCCCGTGACCGTTCCGAATGATACTGTCACATTCTGGCTGGGAGGCACAAAGCTAACTCCCGGATTGCTGGCAGTTACCGAGTAGGTCCCATTCACCACGCCATCGAAACTGAAGTTGCCGTTGACATCCGCAACGGTGGTGAGGGTCTCAGGACCGCTCAGAGTCACACTGGAACCCGGGCCTCCGTAACCGCTTATGTTTCCGCTGACGCTGTAGGTATCGGACGACGAATAGATGACATCGACCCAGTAATTGGCGGCGTTAAACGATGAGGTGGGGAATCCGCCCGAAGGGCCGTAGGTGTAAACGCCATCGGCGCCATCCACGCCATTCTGCAGCGCATGGAGCGGGGGGTTATCCACGCCGGCTGTCTGGAAGGCAAATGGATCGGCGGAGTAATGGCCAGCCGGGGCGAGATACGACACAACGTAAACCGTGTTCGCGGTTGCCGGTATGGGCGTGGAGAAGTTCACCTGCTGCCACCCGGATGCGGATTCACCGGAGAACGTCGCGGTTCCCAGCAATTGCCCGCTGTCTGTCCACACGTGGCCCATGTGCGTACCTGTATTGGTGGGAGCCTTGTAGAACCGAACGCCGAGAATTGAGCCATCCGCATCTGCGCGGAACTTGACGCCGACTTCGATGGAATTTCCGTCACCGCTATCGGCATTGATGGGAGTGTTCTGGCCAAAGATGGTGCATGGGCAGGTCTGCGGGGCAATGGTTACAGGGATCCCGTTGCTTGGGATCTCGAGGTTTGCGCTGTCATCCACGGCGCGACTTAAAAGGGTGGATGAACCGGTCGCGGTGGGAGTCCAGTTGTAACTCCAGTTGGCGCGCCCGATTGCAGGATGCCAGGTAACTCCGCCGTCTCCTGAGAACTCCACTCCCGCGACCTGGCCACCTGAGTCAGTTGCGGTTCCAGTCACCATGACCGTGCTTCCTGTGCTCAGGGCTGCGCCGTTGGTGGGATAGGTAATGACAGAGTGCGGGGCAACCGTATCCGTTGAGGCGCTGGCGGGCGAGAGGCCTGACTGTAGAGTTGCAGGCTGTATTCCCATGTCCGCAAACAAGTTAACCGTGGCCTGCTCCATATTGATGTCGGGGTCAGGCGTAGGAAAGTTGAAGGGATTGTCGTGGTTGCTGGTCAGGCCATACGCCCAGTCGATTGTTCCGGCGCCGAAGACAAGGGCACCGCTGGGTGCGCGATACATCATCATGTGATGCGTCGCGATTCCCGCGCCGTACGTCGCGCCGTAGTCAAGTAGATAGTCTGCGGTAAGAGGATAGGTGGTGGTGGACAGATGGAAAGCTCCAGCCGGCCGGAACCCATTATCTGCGTCTACGTCCCACTCGTAACCGAGAGACCCGGGAACCATGGTATACGTCGCACCTGGGGCAAGACTTGCGACCGCGGTGTTACGCCAAAAGCGCATTTGGCCGTCGGCTTGGGGCACCGACATGGACAGATTACCGGAGTTGTCGGAAGCGGGTCCGTTGACCATGAACAATGTTCCGGTCAGGCCGTTTTCAGGTTGCCCACCATCCGCCGGCGGGCTGAAAGTTGGGTCGCGCCAGGTGCCGGTCCAGGTTGGCGGATCCTGCGGGTCCAGTTTCGCGAATGCGAGTGTTTCCTTGTAGCAGACAAGGGTCCGGTATGGCGTGTTGGTCCCATCCAGGCTGTTGGCCCAGCGGGTTTTCCAGAAAAACTCGTTGCCGCTGAAGAACGCGAGGTTCACACCCGCATCCCGTGCTGCCTTGATGTTGGCGCGCATTCCGGCGGAGACATACTCATCGTGACCCGAATCCATGTAGAGGCTATGGTTCAGGATCAAAGATCCATTCCGGTCGGCATCGAGAGCGGTGCTGTAGCTTACGTCGTAGCCGTTCGCTTCGAGCCATTGAACCATGGCATACTCGGCGCCAAAGACAAAGGTTGCCGCTTCCGCGTCAAAACCGCGTGTCAATACCGGGCGGTTGTAGCTTACAGCGTAGGTCCGGTACCCAAGTCCCATTGTTCCGTAGGGGCCGTAGAGGCTTCCGTTTCCGTAGTAGTTATAGGCTTGCCAGGTTGAGTCGGAGGTTTGGTAAAGGATCTTTGAGGTGCTGGAGTCATTCCTGACGATGAATACGATTTGACTATCTCCGCCCGTATCCGTGCGGGTCAAATGCGCGAAATAGATTCCCGAGACCGCGGTGGTGGGAACTGTCCAGGAAGCCGATACCGCCCAGTTGCCGCAATCCGTGGCCCCGGTGGCAGGATCTTGCAAGCAGGCGGGCTGAGCCTGTGGAAGCGTGACCGAGGGCGTAACGCTGGTAATGTAGCGGGCGCCGTTGCCTTGGTAATAGCCCATCCGGTAGATGTCGATCGTATAAGCGTGGGCCGGCGTGTCGATCTTGAAATTGACGGTGCCACCAAGATTCACACTGATATCCGTGGAGAAGCCCTGGATCGTCAAATCGCCGGTTCCCTGGCCGTTGATGTCCCAGACGCTCGGGGAAGTTCCGGGGAGGCAGTTCTCTGCGACGACCGGATTGGCGGGGTTGCTGCATTGCGAATGCGCCTGTGCGTTCAGTCCAAACAACGCTACCGCGAGCATTCCGAGAATGCGCAGTTTGCCGTATCCCGATTCGAATATCAATGACTTCAACATGGAGTTCTCGCTTCCTGAAGCACTCTAGCGTGCAACAGCCGCCGTACCTTTTTGGGTTTTCTACGATTGAGGGCGACCTGATCACAGGACTGTTTGCACGTTCGTTGCCGAAAACGAGCGGATGGGAAAGCAAAATGCGCCGAAAATTGGATGGGAACTGGAAGCTGACGCCTGTCGAACTCAACCCTCGGCTCTACGCCACCGAGTGGAATCGACCTGGGCGCTGTTGTCGCTGGCAGCCCGAGGACAAGTTGTTGAAAACACAAGCGGAATCAAGAAAGTAATGAATTATGGATCGTTTGGCAGGGCAAATGCCATGGAGCAGTACGTCTTGCAGAGGGCTGCGCAGACGAGCTCAGACAACCAGCCGGTAAGCCAAATCAAATGAAATGGGCCCTTCAGACTGAGGAAAAAGGACTTAACCCTTTCGTAATGGTTACTGACTGGTTCCGGCTGCTGGCCCGAATCAACCTGCGCGTTGGCAATCCGTCTGCATGAAGTATGCAAAGTGATGCATACTGCCTTGCCGATTCGGGCATGGCGTTTGCAGGGACCCAGAGTCCGGTGGACGAGTGAGCCTCCGAAGCTCCCGGCGCCGACATTCCGAATCCAACAATTGAGAGCCGTCCTTTTGCGTTTGGATGTGCGCGAGGACTAGAATCCGGTTTCAGCCACACTTCTTCCCCAATTGAGTCTGCGCGGTCGATGCTCTCGCCCGCCAGTGACGAGACCCGTGCGTGTTCTATTCGGGCAATGGAGCCATGCTCCGGGGGAAGAGGATGCAAACGGAATTTGGGTTGTATGCCGGGCGGAGCCGATGGGGGTGGGTCCCAGCGATCTTCGTCACCGTGGTCGTGGGGCTCGCGGTTTTGCCTTCTCTCGCCGGGCTTAGCGCCGCGACGGAAAAGGCAGATTCCAGGTATCTTTCTCCTGGAGAGATAGCCGCTTCTCCCGATGGACTGTGGCTTTACGTTGTATGTGAGCGACGCGATGAGCTACGCATCGTTGATGCGCAGTCTGGCGCGGTGGCATTTTCAATTCCGGTTGGGCATGAGCCGCGGGGATTGGCCGTTTCTGCCGACGGCCGCCGGATTTACGTGACCAACTCCTGGGACGATACGGTTTCGGAGATCGATCCCCACAGCCGCTCGGTGGTCAGGACATTGCATGCGGGCTGGGAACCGATCAGCGTAGTCACGGATCAGACCGGTTTGACACTTTATGTGGCCAACCGGCTCAGTGACGACGTCTCGGTGATTGAACTGGTAGGTGGAACTGAGCGCAAGCGGGTGGCGTCCGGGCGTGGGGCCAGCTATCTGGCGCGCTCTCCAGACGGGTCGCGCATTCTGTGCACGCATGTGTATCCGAATCTTCGCGGCGTTCGCCGACCGCCAGAGTCCGAGATCACTGTCATCGATTCAGCACAAAACAGCGTTGCGGAGCGTAAGGTCATCCCAAATGCGGCTGGGGTCTTTCATGCTGCAATCTCAGGAGATGGTCGACTGGTGGTGGCGCCGCTGCTTCGCCCAAAGAATCTTATCCCCATGGCGCATGTGGAGCACGGCGGCGTGTTTATGAACTCGCTGCTGCTGTCTGGCTCCGACGCAGGGGGGATAGTCGAGGCGCCGTTGGACGAAGTGGATCGCTACTTTGCGATGCCCTACGCAGTGATCATAACTCCGGATAAGTCGAAGATTTATGTGAGCACTTCAGGGTCGGATTCGGTCACTGTTATTTCAATTGCCAAGCTGCTCCAGTTTGTCAGGACACATCGCGAGTCGGTCGCCAATGACCTTTCCGCCTCAGCCAACTATGTGCTGGCTCGAATCGCAGTGGGGAAGAATCCGCGCGGGATGACCTTATCACCCGATGGAAAGCGCCTCTTTGTGGCCAACCGCATGGACGACAGTCTCAGCGTGATCGACACAAATACTGACGCTGTGACAGGCACGATTGATTTGGGCGGCCCTAAAAAGACCACGGTCCTGCGTCAGGGCGAGCAGATGTTCTACTCGGCGCGCTTTTCCTTCCAGGGACAGTTCAGCTGCGCCAACTGTCACATCGACACCACATTCGATGGGATGCAGTGGGACCTGGAGCCGGATGGGTTTGGCCGGGATATTGTGGACAACCGCTCGATTGAGAGCCTGAGCGGTACGGAGCCATTCAAGTGGAGTGGCAGCAATCCCAACTTATGGACAGAGTGCGGCCCAAGAACAGCGACTTACATTTATCGCTCGGAGAGTTATGACGAAAGGCAGTTGGCCCAGCTGATCACATTTGTCATTTCGATTCCCTCCCGTAGAAATCGTTATCTGCAGCCGGACGGTAAACTCACTGCGGCGCAGGCGCGAGGCAAAGCGATCTTCGAGCGCATGCGGTTGAAAAGCGGGCGTACCATCCCGAGGCACAACCAGTGTCCCTACTGCCATCGCGGCCCCAGGTTCACCAACCAGAAACTGTCTTATGTCGGCACCACTGGGGCAACCGACAACGATGAGATGCTGGATGTTCCGCACCTGACGGACGTTGCTTACTCCGCGCCCTATCTGCATGATGGCTCGGCACGCACACTCGAAGAGCTTTGGACAGTCTTCAATCCGAATGATGCTCACGGAGTGACCAGCGACCTGAACCCTGCGGAGATTCACGACCTGGTGGAGTATTTGAAGAGCCTATGAGAAGAATCTGTTATCGATCGCTTTTAATCAGCTGGTCATCGCAATGGCTTGCTTTTCGCTTGGCAGCAATCTTTTTGTTTAGCAGTGGTGTATGCGCGGCACGCGCGCAGGCGCCGCAGAATGGAAGCACCCCGCCGGCCACGCCCCATTCGCCGACAGCACACCACAGCGTCGTCCACACCTACTTTATTGCCGCCGAGGAAGTTGAATGGGATTACACGCCGCGTGGCCGTAACCTGGCTGGAGTGCAGCATATCGAATCCGCCGAGAGCGAAGGCGGTTCAATGATGCGCCACAGGGTGTACCACAAGGCTACTTATCGTGAATACACCGACGCGACATTTACCACGCGGAAGCCGCGGCTGCGCGATTGGGAACATCTGGGAATCCTCGGGCCGCTCATCCGCGCGGAGGTGGGTGATTCTGTCCGCGTGGTCTTCCGCAACAAGACGCACCTAGTGCTGACCATCCATCCACATGGGTTGGAGTACGGCAAAGATGCCGAGGGATCTGGCTACAACGATGGCACCACGGGGAGCCTGAAGGCCGACGACGGTGTGGGCCCTGGCGCGACCTTCGCCTATCTCTGGACGGTTCCCGAGAGCGCAGGCCCGGGGCCGGAAGATGGCAGTTCGGTTATCTGGATGTACCACTCGAGCTTTGTGCCGGAGCTCGAGATCAATACCGGATTGATTGGGCCGATCATCGTGACTGCGCGCGGCAAGGCACGCCCCGACGGATCGCCTATCGATGTCGATCGCGAGTTTGTTACCGATTTTGCAATCTTTGATGAAAGCAGCAGCTTGTTCTCCGAGCGAAACATCGGACAGGAAGCTCCACCTGGCTTGCTGAAGACGACCAACCCGGCTCTGCGGGAGCGCAACATGCTGTATTCCATCAACGGTCTTGTCGAAGGCAATTTGCCGTTGCTGACGATGAAGAAGAATGAGCACGTCCGGTGGTACATGCTGGCCAATAACAATGAAGAAGATGTGCACGATCCGCATTGGCACGGGCAGACGGTCCTTTCCTACCACATGCGAGCCGACACGGTGTTTCTCGATCCGCTGTCCATGACGGTGGCCGACATGATCCCGCAGGAAGAAGGCACATGGCTGCTCCATTGCCACGTGAGCGAACACTACAAGGGGGGCATGGCCGCGCTGTTTCAGGTGTTGCCGTAATGGGCTAGGCTTTTTGCGCGGCGCTAATGGAGTCGGCGACGACCCAGGCAGCGCCGGCGATGGCGATGCTGATGGCGTTGCCGGCCCAGTTGAAATGGTTCGGCGTGGCGCGGACCAGCGGAATCCAGAACAGCAGTTCGAAGACGATGATCTCCGCGGTGAGCAGGCGCGCGGCGAGCCTGGCCTGGATGCCGGTGAGAATGGCGACGGCAGACGCGAAAAAGCCGACGGTTGTGGCGTAGGCCCAGAACATCTTGCCCGGCGGCAGCCAGGCAGGGATGGGACCGAGCAGGCCGGGCATGTCGACGATGTGGACGATGCCGAAGGAGATGGGGCAGACTCCGAAGAGGAGCACGAAGAAGGCCCGGTGGCGCGCAAAGATGGAGCCGGAAGGCGAGTATTTCGCGCAGAGGACCAGGCCGCCGGTGACCAGGGAGAACTCCTCGAAGACATTGCCGATGGGGTCGAAGTTGCCGAGATTCACAAACGCTTTGGGCAGCCAGATGAGGGTGAAAACAGAGTAGACAATCGTCAGTGTCAGGGCGCCGATGCGCTCTGTTCTAGGCCAGAGGAGCGCGAGGCCGGCGAGGAGTTCAACGGCCGCGGTGAGATAGGCGAGCGGGACGCGGAAGGGGACGCTGGGGGCGACGCTTTGCCAGTTGGTGGCGAAGTCGGCGGAGACGAGGCCGAGGACGCCGAGGAAGATCGCGCCTGCGGCGTAGACATAGACGCCGAGATTGGAGACGATGCTGCTTTGTTTGGTCATTGGGTGCGAGGGAAACGCGGTGATTCAGCGTAGATTGTGGTGATTTTGGTTGTCAATGGGGTTCCGAAGCCAAAACCGTATGTCGTTTGTTTCGATGGGTCGAAATGAGTTTTTCGGCATAACGCATTTGGTTTCATTGGGTTGCATCAAATCCAGGGGGAGGGGAGGATGCGAGCGCTATTTTGCAGGATAAAGCATTTAATTTCAATTGGATAAGTGCTGCGGAACACTGCGATACTGCGAGATTCCGAGGTTTGAAGAGATTGGATGGAGTGGCGGCCATGATTGAATTGTCCACATTCCAGCGAAATAAACTGCAAATCTGGAGAAAGAATCTTCGGAGCTTTTCAGGCGATTGCCCTGGGGGGGCGATCCCGGCGTTTTTTAGGATTTTGCGGCGGGATTCAGGCCGTCCCTCCAGGACGGCGAGGGTGTTGTGGCAGCTTGTTCCCCGGATTTCATCCAGTGCGATTCTCATGGCCTCCCTCCGGGAGGCTACCAGCGGTCGAGCATGCTGAATGGCAACGCGGGGCTGTCAGGGGATAGGTCGCTGCGGATCGAGAAGGCGTTCGGGGTGAAGATGGATACGCTGATGCGGATGGCTTCGGCGTATGAGATTGCGCAGACGTGGAAGCGGGAGGGGTTGATTCGGGCGCCACTTGCTTTGGGGCAGACGCGTTGACGCGCCATGAAGGTTCGTAGCCTCCCACTCTTCGATAGAAGGAATCGGAGGATGGGGCACCCACGTCATCGGTTGCGGAAGTGTGGGCCGATCATCTCCAACTTCCTCTCTCAAAAAACTGTTAATACGCGTCTGCGTCAGACTGCAGCATCATGAAACAAGCCCGCGCGGCATAAAAAGAATGCAACGAACGGGCTCAAGGAAGTTCAACCTTTGGAAGCAATCCCAACGACGCTTCGTGCTGTACGCGCCGCTATAAGTAGTCTGCGGATACCGTAGATACCGGGAATCATGGGCAGAATAGCCGTGTACATTCCGGGAAAGTAGTAATGCCCCGTCACGCGAAACCAAAAGTTTGGTAGGTTCTGCATGAGTTGGCCCCGGCCGACGATCGCCTGAACGGATGCGGCTACTGTTGGCTGCACGTCCGGCTTAAGGAGAGGGAAGATGAAGTGTGTAAATTCAGCGACGCCTGGGCCGATGAAGATGAAGCACATAAGAAAGCCCGCGAGCGGAACGCGCTTGAAAATTCCAAGTGCCGTCAGTGTGTAGAGCACCGGACCGATGAAGGAGAAGATCATAAGGAAGGAATGCTCGGTCCAGCTAATGTTGAAGAGGCGGCTCATCGCCGGCGCGAAGCCGGTGAGATACTCCTCGATCATGTGCAATTCGAGCGCTGCGACTGTGAGCAGAAACGCCGGCAAGAGTGCCTCTGGCGACAAAGGCCGTCGGACATACGTCAGGCTCCACAGAATAAAGGCAGCGGTTCCCGAACCGCCAACAATGATGACCGGGGGCCAACCGATATACAGATAGCCGGCCAGCATTGCTCCCAGCAGAAAGACCGCCGCTATCGCCATGCTCCCAACCTTTATAAATAACCGCGTTTCGCCTGAATGCACCTGCTCCACCGCCATACCTCCTGTGTCACCATGATGACCATCTTGTATCTTGGCTGGCTGTTGCAAAACGCTCAGGTTCTGCGAAGAGCCAGATGAGAGCCAAAGTGCGCCCCACCTTGCAGCCTGAGCAGAAGACCGCACAGGGCCCCGATTCGTGACAGGGTTGTCTAATTTGGAGGAAAAACTCTCGGAGCTTTTCAGGCGATCGCGCTGAGGGTCAATTCCGGCGTTCCTTAAGGTTTTGCTGCGGGGTTCAGGCCGTCCCTCCAGGACGGCGAGGGTGTTGTGGCGGCTTGCTCCCCGGACTGCGTCCGGGGCTACTATCAGGCTCTCCCTCCGGGAGGCCACCTGCCGCCGAGCTTGCGGAATGGGAGGGTGGGGCTGTCTGGGGATAGGTCGCTGCGGATCGAGAATGCGTTCGGGGTGAAGATGGATACGCTGATGCGAATGGCTTCGGCGCATGAGATTGCGCAGACGCGGAAGCGGGAGGGGATGATTCGGGTGCCACTTGCTGTGGGGCAGACGCTCTGACGCGGCATTGAGGTTCGTGGCCTCCCACCCTTCGATAGAAGGAATCGAAGGATGGGGCACTCTCGTTATTGGCTGTGGAAGGGTGGGCCACCCGCTCTATTAGGGTGAAAACGGTTTGGCGTTTTTCATTTCAGCGAGACTGTTCCGTAGATCAGGTGCAAGAGAACAATTCCGCCGACCACCGATAAAGAAATGCTGAGGAGGGTACCGATGAGGAAGTATTCGGCGAATCGTGCTTCCTTGAATTCCGGGAAGCGAGCGATGGATTTGCCAGTGAGAATTAGGCCGACGAGGGCGGGCGATTGCATGGCAATGGCGGTGATTACCAGGAACCTCTCGATCCAGCCGACGTATAGTCCGGCATTTCCCAATTGTGCCTGAGGCTCCTGTACAACGTTCCCAGCCAGTTCCCGTGTTAGATATCGAATGAGGTAGCCACCGCCGAATATGACAGCGGCATAGATGATGGCAACCCCCAGGATGTGGGCTTTGGTTGATGGCGTTGTCTGTAGGCTCTGGAGGATCGTTCCGATGGGGATTCGGCTCAATACAATGACCGCGATTGTTAGAACAACGATGTGAAGCAATTGATCGAGCAGGAAAGTCTTCCAGTTATCGAGCAGGACTTTCTTTACGATCAGGCGGTGTCTCAGCTTATCGATGAGTAAATGGACGACCGCGTATCCTGCGACAACGGCCTGGCTCGAGAAGGACATGAAAGAGACTGGCGCAAATATGATCAGGCACGTCCAGGCGAGCACCAGGTGAACGACGCCGTGGACTATGAGCGGCCAATGTTGGTTCCCCTTATTCTTGGCGATCCATTCAGGCTGAAATGGGAAGTCGCTGAGGAGATGGGCGAGGAGCAGGGCCATGAATGTGATTTGCATCGATTGCATAGAAATGTCCAATTCTAAGATGTTGTACGAAAACGTACAAATCAGAAGTAAGTATTGATTACCTGTTCCATGGCCTCAACGGTTTCAACCAGATGCCAATGATAACTCCGTTTGAGATTTCGCGATACGGTGGAGATGTCTACCCCTAACACTTTGGCCGTCAGGTCCTGGCGCCCGGTGTCCAGTTGCGTATTTATAGTCGCCCATTGCTTCTGAGTGGTTCGCTCCATCAGAGAATCTTGCAGGTGGTAGATGGTATTTGCAATTGTGTCAAAGATATCGATTCCCGACTCGAAGCTTGTAAGTGTGCGGAACTTTGAAGACCCTGCCTTGAGCCTGTCGGCCGCCTTGCGCGCGCGCACGAAGGCCTCGCCTCCGGCGTAGACATTCACCGGCTGTTTGCGGGTCCCGGTGGCGGCGCCCATGCCTACGGCAATCCAAAGCCCGAAAGGATAAAAGAGGCGGCGCAGGTCGAGCATGACGCGGGGAGTGTGCTCGGGCTTACTCAGGATTACCTGGAACTCGTCCCAGGCCGTGACCGCGTAGGGCGAGAGGATCAGCTTCTGGCTGAGGTGCAGCTCGGAGACAAGCTGGAGTTTGCGGTCGCGCTTGGGCCGGAAGTGCTCGATGTTGCGCGAGCCCACAACATCAGCGGTGATGACGGAGTAGCATCTGTGCGTGGCGATGGCAGGCCATCCATTCCATGTACGAAAACATACATATTTTGATATTTGTACGTTATTGTGCAAATGTCAAGGAAAGAGTTGTGCCGGCCGATCAAAGTTGCCGGATTTGCGAAAGCTCCAGAATCCGTAAGTCCTTTGTTTCGATGGGTCGAATTGGATTTTTCGGCGTAACGCGTTTGGTGTCATGGGGTTGCAGCCAAACATGGGGGGTAGGGTGCTTTGACTGTATAAACCGGGGAGATTCCTGACCAGCGAAACAGACGGGACGCCGGCGATTTCCTGTGGGAGGCAGTCATGATTCCATTGTGCGCTTCCGTGCGAAATAAACTGCAAACTGCGGGAATCTTTTTGAGGCTTTTTATGCGGTTGCGGCGGGGTCTCACAAATCGTTATATCTGAGAGACCTAGAGCAATCGGTGCGGAGCCAAATGTTGCGGAAGAGGTCTGCGATCCCAGCGTTCTTTGAGAATTTGCGGCGGGATTCAGGCCGTCCCTCCAGGACGGCGGGGTGTTTTGGCGGGTTGTTCCCCGGGTTTCACCCGGGGCTATTCTCAGGCTCTCCCTCTGGGAGGCCACCAGCGGTCGAATTTGCTGAATGGCAAGGCGGGGCTGTCAGTGGATAGGTCGCTGCGGATTGAGAAGGCGTTCGGGGTGAAGATGGATACGCTGATGCGAATGGCTTCGGCGTATGAAATTGAGCAGATGCGGAAGCGGGAGGGGTTGATTCGGGTGCCACATGCCGTGGGGCAGACGCGCTGATAGGCCATGGAGGGTTGTGGCCTCCCACCCTTCGATAGAGGGAATCGAAGGATGGGGACCCATGTGATGGGCTCGGGGAGGGGGTGGGCCACCCGTCCTGGTTTTTGCTAGACCTGGTCCACAAGGCTTTGTTCGGCTAGCGGGAGCCAGAGTTCGCAAGGAGCGAAGCGAACGAATGTGAATCCGCTTTGACGTCCTGCCTTGCGGTTGGTGAGGTTGCTTGATCGCGGGTGTAAGTCAGGAACACGTCGTAGATGACGCGGTCCACGTTATCCCCTTTGTCGGGGTTCAGAGACCCTTGATAGCGGAATCGGTTCCCGTTGGCATCCGTGAATGGGGTCTTGACGTACTGGAGAGCGATCGAGTGTATTCCCATCATATCCAGGTGGTGCAGTTCCGCGGGCTGCGAGACACCGTCGTGATTCGCGTCGATCCATACCAGCAACCTCGACCACACGGCATCGCGACTGTCGATAATCCCGTCCCCGTTCCCCCGTTTGCCGGCTGGTCAAACACGCCCAGTGCGAGAAACCCATTGGGATCGTTCGAGGGCGGCTGCGCGGTGATGTTCCCGAACAGTTCCGTGGCGTTGTCGATCCTGCCATTGCCGTTGCGGTCAAGCGCTAGCCAGCCATTCGTCGAGCCTTGCGCCGTCCAGGAGATCTGGACAGGCTTGCCGTCCCCGTAGAAGTCGAACAGGACTCCGTCCAGGGCAGAGGTCAAATGGAATCCAGATCCGTCGGTGTCGATGATGATCGGGGAAGGGTTGCCTTGGTTGTAAACGCACGCACAGGTTCCGTAGTTGTAAGTAGCGTTTGGGCCACAATTCGGGGCCGTACAAGCGTTGGGCGAGCAAGACCCCGGTGTAGAGGGACAAGGGGGTAGAGTTGGAGCGGTTTGCGCTCCGCACTGCTCCGAATCGACATTTGAGGTTGAGAAGATCGAGCCTGCTGGAAACGTTATCGTTACATTCAAACCACTTTGGCTCGCTCCCATCGTGATGACCGAGTTACAGCTCGGATTGACTACCAGGCATTGAACTGCGGCAACTGCGACGGTTGCGCCACAGGTAACATTGCCTCCTGGGGTCGCTGACCCCGTCCCCGATACGCTGTTCCAATTGGGGACGTGCTTGTAAAAGGAACTAGTCACCGAGTACGCATGCTCTTGGAGTTGCCCTGTCATGCCCCAGTTGTCGCTGCATTCAACGGAGCACGGAGCGCCCGGCTGACCGATGTAGGTGCATGATTTCACGCCCTGTCCGGTCAGCCCGTGCCCGTAAGCGTCATCGGTGTGGTAGTTTCCGTTCAGGAAGCTGGTAGGGAAGGGAACAACGCTGCCTGTGGTGAAAACAGAGCAGGCGTTCTGTGCCGCGCAAGACACAGCCCCGAAAATGCTGCAGATGACAAGTAGCCCAAGAGTTCTCGCGATTGTCGACATACGAATTCCTCCCCGGTTCTCACCGGCTGCATGGTTGCACTTCTCTGGTTGAGTCTGAGCCAAGCTTACCGCTCGGTTGAGGTTTGCTTTGGGGCTGCCTTGGGAAGGGCGTTCCAGCCGCCTCGGAGTGGGGTCGCAAGCTCCCTTTGCAAGTCGGCTTCGGGTATGCCGCAGCGGTTAGAGACGCAGCAGAAACCACCTGTACCGAGATTGGGGCAGTCTGCATCTGGAATCGAGTGTGCGGTTAGCCATTCGGCCATTTCGGGAACCTCACGCAGGTGGGAGTGCAGCAGCCCACCTACTTCCGACCCTTTGGAGGTGTCTTCGCCCACTCCGCTGACCCGAGTGAAGGAGTCTTCGATCGCGTCCTTTTCATCGTTCGCTTCCCCTCCAAAGAGGAACATCGCCTTGTACGAGCTGCTCTTCCCCTTCGCGGTGATGCTTACCGAATACGAGGCGTAACGGTCGTAGACCACAGTCGAGGGTGTCGCCTCGTTCTGCATTTCCAGAACTTTACCGACAGTCCAGCCTAGCTCCTGGTCCAGCACTTCTTTTGCTTCTGGCTGTACAAGATTCCATTCGGAGACCGCACTCCGCCAAGAGATCTTGGGGAGGTCTGCATCCGTGTACTCGTGACCCTCAATTCTTACCTCGAGAACCTCGGTCGGCGGCTGCGGGAAAGTAACCAGGTCCACCCATTTCCTATTCTTGATATCGCTGAGCGGGCCGACTTTGAAGTCGCTCAGGCTGACATCGATCTTTGCATCGCTCAATCTGCGTGCGCTTTCAGTTTCGTCGATAGCCGCTCTGGCGGGCGAGTAGGATGCAAGTGCCAATTTGCTGACGGCGCCCAATTGGGAGAGGTAATCGAGTTTCGCGTAGTACATTCGAACGACCTGCTCCTCATGGCTCCGGCTGGGTTGGCCCTGTGCGTACGGTGTGAGCAGAGGGACTGCGATTGAAAACGTGGCGAGAAATGTGAGAACTGTGTGGCTTGATCTGGGACTAAAGTCGCGGCAACTGGTCACATTCATTGGGTCCTCTCCTCAACCTGGTTAAGTGTTAGGAGGAATATCCCGTAAGTTCGCTGGGAAGTCAAGGTAAATCGGAGTTTTCATTGTAAATAAATTGACGGTAACATAAAGTAGTTATTAGTCTAATAACACGCGCCTTCCGAGACTTATCGAGTGACGAGTCAGGTGTTCGGGCTACCGCAGCCGCCTGCGCAGCAGATCCAGCGCTTGCTGGGTGGTCCACTCTCTTACTCTTTGGCGGTCGCCGCGGAAGGTTTTTTCTAACTCTTCTACTTTGTCGGCGCTGCTCAGGGCTATGTGGACTAGTCCTACGGGCTTCTCTTCGGTGCCGCCGGTGGGGCCGGCTATGCCGGTTACTCCTAAGCCCAAAGTCGCGCCGGTTCTTAGACGGATGCCGGTGGCTAAGGCTTTGGCTACTTCAGCGGAGACTGCGCCGTGCTGGGCGATGAGTTCGGGGGAGACTCCGGCGAAGGCGTGTTTCAGGGTGTCGGAGTAGACTACTGCTCCTCCTAAAAAGGAGCGGGAGCTGCCGGGGACGGCGGTGATGCGTTCGGCGATCATGCCGCCGGTGCAGCTTTCGGCGATGGCGAGGGTTGCGTCGCGGAATCCTAGAAAGTAGAGGACGGTCTGGGCTAGGGAGTCGGCCTGCTCGTGACCGGAGGAGTAGAGCCAGTCTTCGAGGGCTTCTTCGAGGCGGCCGGCTAGCTCGTCGACTCGGGCCTGGGCGAGGGCGGGGTCGCGCTTGGCGCACTGGACGGTGAGCTGGATGTCTCCGGCATGGGCGAGGATGGTGGTTTCGACATCCTTGTAAGTGGTGTAGATGGGGGCGAGGAGCTTGTCGGCCTGAGACTCGGGGATCATGGCGGCGCGGAGGGTGCGCTTGGCAATGTGGCGCGGGGGCGCGATGGCCTTGATGCGGGGGAGACATTCGGCGTCGAAGAGGGGCTTGCACTCGGACGGGGGGCCGGGGACAAGCATGATGAGCTTGCGGTGGCCCTCGAAGGGGGTGTCGAGCCACTGGCCGGGGGCGGAGCCGTTGGGGTTGGTGAGGACGGTTGCGTCCTGAATGACGTCGGCCTGCTTGAGGTTGTTGCTGGGCAGGGGGATGCGCCAGTGGGCGGCGCGGGCGGCGAGGGCTGCTACGAGAGAGCCGTCGCGACGGATTCTGAGGTCGAGAGCTTCGGCGACGCATTCGCGGGTGAGGTCGTCTTCGGTGGGGCCGAGGCCGCCCATGATGACGAGTATGTCGATGCGGCCGAGGGCGATGCGGATGGCGTTGACGAGGTCTTTTTGGCGGTCGCCGACGATGGTTTTGAAGGCGACGGTGACGCCGATGGAGTTGAGCTTCTCCGTCAGGTAGAGGGAGT
>Ga0302319_10001780_pt1 | contig 47637 bp, 40 predicted proteins | sample Bog_T0_2_FD_203319 | JGI IMG/M metagenome (GOLD analysis project Ga0302319, IMG submission 203319) | Peat permafrost microbial communities from Stordalen Mire near Abisko, Sweden - Bog_T0_2 | ecosystem: Environmental > Terrestrial > Soil > Wetlands > Peat | place: Sweden: Abisko, Stordalen Mire... | reverse complement strand
CCTCCAATTCGTTTCCATCCTGACCATCCTGCTCCTCGTGGGTCAGCCCACGCTCACCCGCGCGTCTTGTGCATGGGCCTCCGCCGCGAGCCTGCCTGGTACAGCAGCCTGCCCAATGGGCATGACCCGCATGGGCGAGGATTGCCGCATAGCTGGCCAGATGGCAGCCTCAAACTGCCCGGCGAACTGCTGCCGGAGTGCCTTGCAGCCGTCCATGGCCCGGCGCGCGGCGCCCTTCCGCCCCAGGGTTTCCCTGATCGGTTCCGTTGCCGCCTTGTTGCCGGCCGTCGCGGAGACCAGGCCGGCCTCCGCGGTCAGGCCGCCGGGCGATTCTCCTTTCGCCGGCACGGAGCGGCACATCTTCCTCCAGGTCTTCCGGATCTAGACATCTCCTGACGTGCATGCAGACGATGCGGCTTCCAGGCCCTCAACGGTCTGAAGCCCGATTTGTAAACCGCACGATCAACGTCAAGGAGATTTCCATGAAGCGCAACCTCGCAATGCTTTCGCTCGTCTGTGTCCTGGCCGTCGCGGCCATCGCCCAAACCTCGCAACTCAAGGCCGCTTGCGGCGCTTGCTGCCAGGGCAAATGCACGCCCGCCTGCTGCCAGCACGGCTGTGGAAGCTGCTGCCCTGGCAAGTAAATGCGGGACGGTGTCCGGCGTTTAACCGGACCCGGATCAAAGGCCAGCGCAAACGCTAGATGTTTCGCTGGCCCTGAACCCGAGGATCGTGGTCGCTCGGCGGCCCGGTCCTCGCCGCAGGCGCTCGTTACGCCTCGATCGCCTGCGGCACTTGAGCCGCTCGCGCCATCTCTTCCGACAGCTTCATCGTCGGCCGTTCCACCGCCAGGTGAAGCAAGCTCGCCAGCACCAGAATCGCCGCCAGGCACACCGCCGTCTCTCCCGCATAGGCGGCCAGACCCACGCTGTGGATCCCTCCCCGCAGCCGCATCGCCGCAAAGAAGACCATCCCATGCACCAGGTAGACCGGGTAACTGATCGCGCCCAGCAGCCGTGTGCTTCGCCGTATCAGCAGACCGAACAAATCGGCCCCCTGCGCGATCAGCGCGAACCCCGCCAACAGCAGAATCTGCCCCACGGCCGGAAGCCCCGGAATCGCCAGATAGCCAACAAACAGCCCCAACACAATCCAGTTCCGCCACGCCCACACAGGCCGCAACCACGCGCGAAGTTTCGCTTCCACCGCCGCGATCAGAATCCCACCGCCAAATCCAATCAGCATGAATTTTGCGTAGAGGGCCGCAACAGAACCCGCCGCGTTCAAGCCCCCCGCATCGGCTCCAACTGACCGCGCATATCTGCCGAGAACAAACAACCCGCCGAAGGCCAACGCATAAATCGTCAGCCGCCATGGCCTGCGCGCGAACCAACCCAGCAGCGGCAGCGAAAGATAAAACAGCCACTCCAGCGCCAGAGTCCACGTCACCCCGCATGTGATCCGCCCAATGTCCACGTGGTTCACTGGGGGTTGTCCTCCCAGCGAAAACAGCATCCACGGCAGCAGGGAAGCGGCGAAACTCCTTGCTGGAACCTTCAACGCAAACCCGCCGCTATGCAGCCCGATGAAAATAGCCGCTCCCACGCACACAAAGTAGACCGGCCCGATGCGCACAAAGCGCGAAAGATAAAACCTGCCTGCGGAAATGCGCCCGCGCCGCATCAACTTGCGCCAGAAAAGAAATCCGCTCAGGTAGAAGAACTGCGCGACCCCAAAATCCGCCAGCCGGTCGAAGATCACGCTGCGCCCGGTCGTCCACACGCCGTTCTGCGTGAAGAAATACCAGCAGTAAGCGTGGTGCGCAACAACTGAAAAGGCAAGAATTCCGCGCAGTCCTTCGAGCGTTGCCAGTTTCTGCGCAGTCGGCCTCGCCGCTTCCGCAAGAGACCCTCCCCATCGATCGAAAAGGAAGACCAGCGCGCCCGCGCCCCCCGTGGCGAACGCCAGAAACAGCACGGCGAGGACCGGATCGAAACCGAATCGCTGAACCGCTTCACTCACCTTCGGGGTTCCTCGTTGGCCTCGGATCGGGCGCTCTGGGGGCGAACTACAATACACTATACATTGCAGCGTTTTGGCTGCTTTCCCCTGCCTGTGCTTGTGTTGAGGCCGGCAACAACAACTCAATGGAATGCGCCTTCCTGCCGGCAACGCCGCGATCGAAACCATCAGAGAAAATGACCAAAGTGCGCCAACATCCGCTTCAGAAGATCCTTGAGAGTCGAATCGCCATCATCGATGGAGCGATGGGCACCACCATCCGTACCTACGGCATGACCGAAGCCGACATTCGCGGCGACCGCTTCAAAAATTCCACCAAGGACCTGCTCAACAACGGCGACCTCTTCTCCCTCACCCAGCCCGCGATGATCTGCGACATTCATCGCCGTTTTCTCGAAGCCGGCGCGGACATTATCGAGACCAACACCTTCGGCGCCACCAGCATCACCCAGAGCGAGTTCTTCGTCGTCGATCCGCGCGAGCGAGGCGGCCGCAAGGACCCCGCCTTCTACCAGAAGATCGGCGAAGACCCCTTCCTCTCCAGCCTCGCCTGGGAGATCAACGAAACCTCCGCGCGCCAGTGCCGCGAGTGGGCCGACCGCGTCGCCAATGCAACCGGACGTCCGCGCTTTGTCGCCGGAGCCGTCGGCCCGCTCACCGTCTCGCTCTCCAACTCGCCTGACGCTGACGACGCAGGCTTCCGCGTGGTCACCTTCGACCAGGTCAAAGCCGCATACGCCGAGCAGGTGCGCGCGCTCATCGCCGGCGGCGTCGATCTGCTTCTCGTCGAAACCATCTTCGACTCGCTCAACGCCAAGGCCGCTCTCGTCGCCATCCGCGAAGTATTCGACCAGGACGGCCTCACCGCGAGCAACCGCGAACTGCCCGTCATGATCTCCGCCGCCGTCGGTCGCGGCGGTGAGACCATGATCTCCGCGCAAACTATCGAGGCCTTCTGGAACGCCGTCGAGCACGTCAAGCCGCTCTCGGTCGGCCTCAACTGCTCTCTCGGTCCCGATCTGATGTACCCGTTCCTCGAGGAGCTCTCGCAGAAGTCCAGCGCCGCGATTTCCTGCTATCCGAACGCCGGCCTGCCCAATCCGCTCTCGCCCACCGGCTTCGACCTCGGCCCGGCAGACATGGCCCGCTATCTCGGCGAGTTCGCGCGCGGCGGCCTCATCAACATTGCCGGCGGCTGCTGTGGCAACACCCCCGAGCATATCGCCGCCATTGCCAAAGCCCTCGAACGCCAGCCTCCGCGCCAACTCGGGCCGGCGGCCGAATCTGCCGCCGAAAGCCTGAGCCCTTCAATCACTGGTGCCACGGAAACCAGGCCCCTCCGCCTCTCCGGCTCGCAGCCCTTCACGCAGCAGCCCGGCATCTTCATCATGATCGGCGAGCGCACCAACGTCGCCGGCTCGCCCAAATTTGCCAGGCTCGTCAAGGAAGGCAAGTTCGAAGAGGCCGTCAGCGTCGCGCGACAGCAGGTCGAAAACGGCGCCAACGTCATCGACATCTGCATGGACGAAGGCATGATCGACGGCGTCGCCGCCATGACTCGCTTCCTCGAACTGCTCGCCAGCGAGCCCGAAGTCGCCAAGGTCCCCTTCATGGTCGATTCCTCCAAATGGGAAGTCATCGAAGCAGGCCTCAAGTGCCTTCAGGGCAAGGGCATCGTGAATTCCATCTCGCTCAAAGAAGGCGAAGAGAAGTTTCGCAACAATGCCGCCGCCGTGCTCAAATATGGCGCGGCCGTCGTCGTCATGGCCTTCGACGAACGCGGCCAGGCCGCAACCTACGAAGAGAAGATCGGCATCTGCGAGCGCGCCTATCGCATCCTCGTCGACGAGGTTGGCTTCCCGGCGGAAGACATCATCTTCGACCCCAACATCCTCACTGTCGGCACGGGACTGGAAGAGCACAACAACTACGCCCTCGACTTCATCAACGCCACGCGCTGGATCAAGGCCCGCCTGCCGCACGCCAAAGTCTCCGGCGGCGTCTCCAATATCTCCTTCAGCTTTCGCGGCAACAACAAGGTCCGCGAAGCCATGCACTCCGCGTTCCTCTATCACGCCATCTCCGCCGGCCTCGACATGGGCATCGTCAACGCCGGCATGCTCGAGGTCTACGAGGAGATCGAACCCGAGCTCAAGACTCTCGTCGAAGACGTGCTTCTCAATCGCCGCCCGGACTCGACCGAGCGCCTGGTCGACTACGGCGAAACCCTCAAGCACGCCGGCGCGACGGTGACTGAAAAGAAAGTCGAAGAGTGGCGCAACGGCACCGTCGAGGAGCGCCTCACCCACGCGCTCGTCAAGGGCATCGACGCCTTCATCGAGATCGACACCGAAGAAGCCCGCGTCAAGCTCGGCCGTCCGCTCTCCGTCATTGAAGGACCGCTCATGGACGGCATGAGCGTCGTCGGCGATCTCTTCGGCGCAGGCAAAATGTTTCTCCCGCAGGTGGTCAAATCCGCGCGCGTGATGAAGAAGGCCGTCGCCCATCTCACTCCCTTCATGGAAGCCGAAAAAGCCGCGTCCATCGCGGCCGGCGAAGCAGTCAAGGCGCAGGGAAAGATCATCCTCGCCACCGTCAAGGGCGACGTCCACGACATCGGCAAGAACATCGTCGGTGTCGTCCTCGCCTGCAACAACTACGAGGTCATCGACCTCGGCGTCATGGTCCACTGCGAAAAAATCCTCGAGCGCGCCAAGGAAGAAAAGGCCGACCTCATCGGACTCAGCGGCCTCATCACGCCCTCGCTCGACGAGATGGTCCACGTGGCCCGCGAGATGGAGCGCCAGGGCTTCACGCTGCCTTTGCTCATCGGAGGCGCAACCACCAGCCGCGCCCACACCGCCGTCAAGATCGCGCCTCACTACTCGCAGCCCGTCGTCCACGTCCTCGACGCCAGCCGCGCCGTGCCCGTGACCACCAGTCTTCTCAGCGACGATGGCAAAGCCGACTTCGTTGTCAAGCACAACGCCGACTACGACCGCCTTCGCAAGGCCCACGCCTCGCCGCGTCCCAAACTCGTCTCGCTTGAAGCCGCCCGCGCCCGCCGCACCCCCATCGAGTGGCGCGTCGAAGACCTGCCCACACCCGAATTCACCGGCGTCCGCGTCCTCTCGAATTTCCCCCTCGCCACTCTGCGCGAGTTCATTGACTGGACGCCCTTCTTCCACACCTGGGAGTTGAAAGGCGTCTACCCGCGCATCCTCGACGACGAACGCCAGGGCGCGCAGGCCCGTCAAATCTTCACTGAAGCCAACGCGCTGCTCGATCAGATCATCGCGGAGAATCTACTCACTGCGCGCGGCGTCTACGGCTTGTTTCCCGCCAGCGCCGTCGGCGACGACATCGAGCTCTACACCGACAGCGCGCGCAATCAACTCCAGGAAAAATTTCACTTCCTCCGCCAGCAGCCGCAAGTGGAGAGCACCCAGCCTTGTCGATCGCTCTCCGACTTCATTGCGCCAAAAGAGACGGGTCTCCCCGATCACATCGGCGCATTCGCCGTCACCAGCGGCATCGGCCTCAAGCAACTCTGCGACGGCTTCCGCGCGAAGCACGACGACTACAACGCCATCATGGCCGAAGCCATCGCCGACCGCCTCGCCGAAGCCTTCGCCGAGTGTCTCCACAAGCGCGTGCGCGACGAATGGGGCTACGGCCGCGCCGAAGGCCTGAGCATCGACGACCTCATTCACGAGAAATACCGGGGCATCCGCCCCGCCGCCGGCTACCCCGCCTGCCCCGACCACACCGAGAAGGGAACTCTCTGGCGCTTGCTCAACGTCGAGGCCTCGACCGGAATGCAGATCACCGAGTCCTACGCCATGTGGCCCGGCTCCAGCGTAAGCGGCCTCTACTTCGCCCACCCCGAGTCGCGCTATTTCAGCCTGGGCAAGATCGACCGCGACCAAGTCGCCGACTACGCCGAGCGCAAAGGCATGACCGTGTCAGAAGTCGAGCGGTGGCTGGGGCCGAACCTCAACTACGACCCCGCGTAAGAGAGTACAACCGGAATCCCCGGTCTCAAAATTGATTCCTGGGCACCCGGCGGCGTGTACATAGTTCCAGCATCTGTACACATCCGTGATAGGATGAGTCATTGGAGGGCGATATGGGAACGCCAAGGGCCGCAGTGGTTCATAAGCATTTCCGTCTTGACGCCGCGAAGCTGAAGCGCGCGCAGAAGTTGCTGGATGCGCCCACGGAGACCGCGACAGTGGAACGCGCCCTTGATTTGGCGATTGCCGAAGAGGAGCGCGACCGGCGTGTGCGCAAGGCGCACGAGGAGTTTTTCTTGAGTGGCATCGAGATTAGGGATGTCTTCGGTGCGCTCGGCGAGGGCGTACGTGGCAAGTAACGAATGAAAATCCTCTTCGACTCGTCGATCTATGTCCGCTCGCTGCGCGACGAAGGGGCGGCCGGTCTCGCCCTGCTTCGCTGGCTGGGGCCTGCACCGGTCTGGGGCTCCTCGGTGGTGCTGGAAGAGCTGTACGCCGGAGTGAGTTCCCGAGACCACCGGATCGTCCAGAAGCTTGAGCTGGAGTTTGAGCGGGCGAACCGGTTGCTGGTTCCGAACCAGCGCGACTGGAGCCGGGCCGGGCAACTCCTGAATCGCATCGCCAACAAGTACGGCTACGAGTGCATCGGCCGCTCGCGGCTGACCAACGACGCGCTGATCGCCTCGAGCGCGGCGCGATGTGGCATTGAAGTCTTCACGGCAAACGCGCGGGACTTCGCCCGGATCGCCGAATTCTGCCCGCTCGAATGGCGTGTGGGGTGAGCGAAACGACCGCGACCAGGTCGCCGACTACGCCGCGCGCAAAGGTATGACCATTGCCGAAGTCGAGCGCTGGCTGGGGCAAAACCTGAACTACGATCCGGCGTAATCGCATGTTCATTTGGGTTTGTGGTTTCCCAAGTCTCAAAAGCGGGACCAGGCGCACCCGGCAGCAGCGATTCACCGAGGGGAGTAACCCGCATGTCTGCGAATGATCTGAACCCAACAGAGTCGTCATTCCTGCAACCCCGCGAGCGTTTTGAAGGCTACATCTATGACATATTTGCTCGGGAGATTCAGTCCTGGGATGCGGCGGCGTGTGCAGATATCTACGCCATCTCCTTCTTCATCTATGACAACGAGGACGACCCACGCCAGCCCCAGGTACACCTCAGCTACAACACCCTGAGCGAATGGAAAAAGAACTGCAACCGCGGGAGAGACCGCCGCGAAGTGAAATGGAATTTTGCCTTTTGGCCTCAGGAGTTCAAGGCGATTATTCCCATCTACTACTTGGAAGGCGAAAGTTTTGTCCTTGATTGGGTTGGACCCGATCTACGAAGTGCCTGGATGGCCTCTGATGGCTTCGAGGTCTCCGATGAGGAACTCAACAGCTACCCCTACCCACCACCAGTGACGCTGGCCTTTGTAGCCATTTGTGTGCGTGTGGCGCGGCGACTGCACGAGGATGGAGTCATTACCGGCAAATTTGGACGCACCCTTCCGATCATCGTCCACGAACTCGAATACTACGATGACATCATCGAGGAAACCCGAGATGCCAATCCGCCTGGCGCGACGGGCGAATTTGAAGAGTGGTACAACGCGATGGGAGAGCCGCTCAAGCCTAGCCTGGGCATCAGGGATCGCGAAGAAGCCGTCCAGGCGATACGCAACTCGGAGTTTTCCGCGATCGCTGAGTCGCTGGCAACTTTTCTCCAGCCCTCGGCGCGGATCTTCGTCTTCCAAAAGGACGGAACGGAGAGAATCGGCGACGTGCAATTGACTGTCTCCCACTTCGGCGGTCTGCCCACGCTCCCGGAGAACGTCGCGTGGCCAACCTGGAACAAGAGTGCGTATATCCAGGACTTGATCGCCGTAATGGAGAGGGTATTCGAGCGCGGGGAGCAGAAGGCCGGGGGCTCCTCTGAAGATCTAAGGCAGAAACATCAAGAGAAGATCGCGAAGAAGCGCGAGGAAATGTTAGCTGGAGAATCACCGCTGGCCTTTCTCGGGCAGTTGTCTCTGCGCGAGATTCAGGCCGTTGCGCCGCTGCCCGGCTGGCCGAATGAAGGGATACTGGCCTTCTTCTAGGACCCGGCGCAGATCAGAGGGAACAGGCCTCCGGATCGCGGCCATTGCCGGGTTCTCTTCTTTCCCGAAGACGCGCCGCTGACGCAGTTGGATTACCCTGAGCTGCTCGGACAAAAGGGAAGATATCCCGAACGGGCGTTGACTGCCCGCTGCGAGTGGACCCTGGAAAAATACGTCATGAGCAAAGACCGCACTGCATATTGGAAGAAGGAGGAGTATCTGGAGTTGCTGGAGAAGCTGAACGCGGATGGGCCCGATGAGGAAGGCCCGGTGCACCGCTGCGGCGGGCATGCGCAGGAACGGCAGCCACTATTGCGCATGCAGTGTCAGTTGGTGACCAACGGCATCAATTGGGTTGGCATTTCGAGTGCATCGAAGAATCCGCGCGCGATGGAACTGGGCAAATTTGATGGGGATTGGGAGCTCGTGATGCAATTCGACTCCGAGATGAGCCTGGACTGGAAGTGGCGTTCTGAGGGGCGGGTCTACTTCATGGCCCGCCGGCAAGATATCGAGGCCGGCGACTTTTCCAACTGCTGGGCGATCTTGCAGTGCGACTGACAGCGGCTTTGGTATCGGTATCCAGGGCGAAAATAGCCGGGTGAGGAACTTAGCCAGCCCCGCGATACGTTTTCGAGCAGGCGGGTGGGCCAGATCCGACCACCCCAAAACGATTGGGTGGCCCAGAGCCTGTACTGAGCGAAGTCGAAGGATCTCGCGTTTGAGACCTCGGAGAGCACGAACCTCAACGGTCCGGGCCGTAGTCACCGATTTGCCAGGTGGGATACCGGAGAAGGCTTCAGACGCGTGTGCCGCACTCCCGCCCCTGCGTTATCCTTCTTGCGTCGGCCCGTGTCCCCCAAGCCCAAATCCCGCGCCTCCTCGTCAGCCTCAAGCCCCCGCGCCTTCGACAAAGAACTCGCCGAACTGGAAGCCCTCTCCGCATCCTTGAAATCCGCCAAATCCCTCGACGAGGACGGTACGAAGTACCTCCGCCACTCCTTAACCCACCGCAACAACTTCCTAGTCTCCAAAGCCGCCAAGCTCGTCGCCGAAGCCGAACTCACCGCTCTGCTCCCCGATATCCTCGCCGCCTACGACCGCTTCTTCCTCGACGCCGCCAAGTCCGACCCCAAATGCTGGGCCAAGGAAGCTCTCTCCAAGGCCCTCGTCAAGCTCGAGCACCGCGGCAAAGACGCCTACCTGCGAGGCCTGCGCCACCACCAGATGGAAGCAAGCTGGGGTCCGCCCGTAGACACCGCCGGCGCACTCCGCTCGACCTGCACCCACGCCCTCGTCGATTGCCCCGGTATCTCCGACGCCGACCTGCTCACCGCGCTCCTCGAGCCCCTCACCGACACCGACAAGACCGTCCGCGTCGAAGCCGCCCGCGCCATCGGCAACGTCGGCGGCGTCAGCGCCCTGTTGCTCCTTCGCCTGCGCGCCCTGCTCAGTCCCGAACTCGAGCAGGAGGGCGAGCCCGAAGTCCTCGGCGCAGTCTTTTCGTCGCTGCTCTCGCTTGAGCCCGCCTCCGCCATCCCTCTCGTCGCCAAGGCTCTCGAAGCAGGCGACGACACCGCTGCCGAAGCCGCCTTTGCCCTCGCCGACGCGCGCACCGCGGAAGCCCTCGCCCCGCTCATCGCCCGTTTCCGTGCCGGCGCAGATACGTGGTTCACTGGCGTCCTCCTCAGCGCCATCGCCCTCACCCGCCTGCCGCAGGCAATCGACTTCCTCATCGCAGCCATCGCCCGCGACGCCCGGGAAGCCCCCTCTGCCATCGAAGCCATCGGCCGCTCCGCCCCCAGCCCCGAAATCCGCGCTCGCGTCCAGCAGGCCGTGGATCAGGCCGACAGCATGCGCCTCCGCCAGGCCCTCCGCCAGCACCTGCCTCCCATTCCCGAATAGCGCAATTCTCAAATTGGGCCGGCTCAGCTTTTTGCACACAATCCATTTGCGTAGAATTACGCGCCTTTGTGCCACAGTCGATTCAAGACAGTCCAGAGCATGTGATTCCTCCTCGAACGGCCGGGGTGCGGGACATCTGGGGCGCTCTCCCGGCCGTTCGTCTTTTCCTCGGAGTGCATCTCCTGTCCAGATCGCGCCTGCCCGGCCGCTTGCCCCCGCGCCGTCACCCCGTCCGCGTCAAGACTTCTCGATTCACTGCATCAACCCGACCCTTCGCGTCGGCGATTGACGCCGGGATTGCCGCGGTGGTCTGATGGATTCGGCGCGAAGAGCACGAATCCTCCGCCGGAAACCTGGAGATCTCCGCATGCGGACGGGCAACGCGATCATTGCGGCGTTGGGAGTTTCGGCTGCTTTGTTGTGCGGATGCGGCAGCGGCGGCGGCAACTCAACCCCGCCCCAGACCACAGCCGCCGCGCCCGCCATCGCCACCACGCCCGCGCAGAACGGCGCGATGATCGTCAGTCTGGCCTCCGCCACATCCGGAGCCACGGTGTACTACACCATCGACGGCTCCACGCCCACCACCGCGTCACCACAATACCTGGCCCCGTTCCTGGTTGCCTCCAACCTGACCGTCAACGCCATCGCCACCGCTTCCGGCCTGAGCAGCAGCACCGTCACCACCCAGGCCTTTGCGCCCAACATCCCCTCCGGAACCCTGGTCTGGAGCGACGAATTCTCCAATTCCACTTCCGCCAGCGTCCAGCCCAACCCGGCCACCTGGACCTACGACACCGGCAATAGCGGCTTCGGCAATCAGGAGCTGGAAAACTACTGTGGCTGGGGTGCAACCGCTGCGCCCTGCTCCACCGCCACTCCCAACGCCTACGTCGGCCCCGATGGCTTTCTGCACATCACAGCCCAGCAGCCCTCGCCCGGTGTCTACACCTCCGCCCGCCTCAAGTCCCAGGGCCTGTTCAGCTTTCAGTACGGCCGAATCGAGGCCCGCATGATGCTGCCCGAAGGGCAGGGCCTCTGGCCCGCCTTCTGGCTGCTCGGCAACAACATCGCCACCATCAACTGGCCGGCCTGTGGCGAGCTCGACGTCATGGAACACATCGACGGCTCGAACCCGCAAAACGAAGGCTACGACTGGGTGCAGGGATCCATCCACGACACTGGCCTGAGCGGCGGCATCCAGTACCATCCGTCGGGCTTCTCCGCAACCGGCTGGCACACCTACGGCATGATCTGGACCAAAGGCCAGATTCAGTACTACGTCGACAGCCCATCCAACGTCTACGCCACGTTCATGGCCACCACGCAGAGCGGTACATGGCCCTTCGACTCGGGTCCCGAGTTTATCCTGCTCAACCTCGCCGTCGGCGGCAACTGGCCCGGCTCTCCCGACTCGACCACCGTCTTTCCCGCGCCCATGATGGTCGACTACGTCCGCATCTACGCCAACTGACCGGATAAGCCATCGCCGCTACCCGCCGCACCACACTCGCCACCTTCGTTGCAAACAGTCACCGTTTGCATGCCTTAAAGCCCCATTCGCTGCATTCCCGCTTGCACGGCAACCTGCCCTGTGGTAAAAACAAATCATTCAGTTTTGCCCCCAAAGGGCAAGCCTGAGTTTCATGCAGAGTGGTTGAGGGACGAGCCCTGTGACGCCACGACAACCTGCCCGCGCAAAACGGGAGTATGGTGTCAACTCTTGCCCGGAGACGGGGAACATGAGATTCGGGGGTCGCTTCAGCACTCTTGATTGAAGCGGCTCGCTTAGTACTTCGAGTCCTATCACGTTCGCTCTTAACTGAGCCAGGTCGCAAGCTCGCAGACCTTCAGTCACCTTGCATCCTAGCGAGGGACTCTTGACGACTGCCTACGAGTTGCGATGTCGGGAATGCGGCAAATCCTACGGGATCCAGCCGCTTTCCATCTGTGACGATTGTTTCTCCCCCCTCGAGGTCACCTTCGACCTCGACTATGCACGCACCCGCTTCACCCGCGAAGCCATCTCTCAGGGACCGCTCGACATGTGGCGCTATCGCGCCCTGCTGCCCGTTCCGGATAGCTACATCCCGGTAACCCCCGCTGGCTTCACGCCGCTCATGCGGGCGCCGCGCCTGGGCCAGCGCATCGGCGCAGCCAATCTTTACATCAAGAACGATGCCGTCTGCCTGCCCACACTCAGCTTCAAGGACCGCGTGGTCGCTGTGGCCCTCGCCAATGCGCACCAGTTTGGCTTCGACACCGTCGGCTGCTCCTCCACCGGCAACCTCGCCAACGCCGTGGCCGCGCAGGCCGCCCGCCAGGGCCTCAAGACCTACATCCTCGTCCCCGCCGATCTCGAGCCGGCCAAGATTCTCAACACCCAGGTCTACGGCGCCACGCTGGTCCGCGTCCAGGGCAACTACGACCATGTCAACCGCCTCTCCTCGCAGATCGCCGACCGCTACAACTGGGGCTTCGTCAACGTCAACCTGCGCCCCTACTACGCCGAGGGCTCCAAGACCGTCGGCTTCGAAATCGCCGAGCAGCTCGGCTGGCGTTTGCCCGACAACATCGTCTGCCCCATGGCCGGCGGCTCGCTCATCACCAAAATTCGCAAGGCCTTCAGCGAACTCGTCGCCCTCGGCCTGGTTGAAGACCGGCCCGTCAAGTTCTTCGGCGCGCAGGCCACGGGCTGCTCGCCCATCTCCACCGCCGTCAAAGCCGGCACCGATCTCATCGAACCGCAGCGGCCCAACACCATCGCGCGGTCCCTCGCCATCGGCAACCCCGCCGACGGCCCCTACGCCGCGCGCGCCATTCGCGCCTCCGGCGGCTGGGCTGAAGATGTCTCCGACGTCGAGATCGTCTCCGCCATCCGGGAACTCGCCGAGACCGAAGGCGTCTTCACCGAGACCGCCGGCGGCGTCACCACCGCCGTCACCGCGCGCCTCTACGCTCACGGCCGCATCCAGCCCACCGAGCTCACCGTCGCCTGCATCACTGGCAACGGCCTCAAGACCACCGACTGCCTGCAGGACTCGTTCGAGCAGAACCAGGCCATCCGTCCGCGCCTGGCCGACTTTGAAAACTTTGTGGAAGAGCGCAACGCCGTCAACCAGGCGCTGAGCCTCGTGGGAGAAAGCTATGTCCGTTAGAGTCTTGTTGCCCAACGCTTTTCAGAAGCACACCAACAACGTCCGCGAAATCTCTTCCAACGCCGCCAATCTTCCCGAATTAGTCACGGAGATCGAGAACAAGTTCCCGGCTCTCCGCCAGCATCTCCGCGGCGAAGACGGCCAGGTCCGCCGCTTCATCAACTTCTATGTCAACGAAGAAGATATTCGCTTCCTGGGGAATGAGAAGTATAACTTCAAGGACGACGACGAAATCCTGGTCATCCCCTCCATCGCCGGCGGCTGATGCTAAGAGCCTATCCGCAAATTGTAGCGCCGGCCTCCCGGCCGGCTGTACTGGCGGCTTCCTAGCCGCCACATGCGGTTTGTGCCGGTCAGGAGACCCACGCGACAATCGCTTTGAGAGAGGCGCTACAAAATTCGCTATTCGCGGATAAGCTTTAAGTTGCGTTCTGAGCGAGTTACACCAACTTACAACGGCTCTCCCTCAGCGGAGCGCCGTTCATGTTACGGCCAAGTTACAGAAGCAATATCCTATTTGCACTATATTCGCAGCGCCGTGACGGTCCTTTGACAGTACCCGGCACATACTGTCTGCGTGATCCCAACCATCCGTGACAAAGTACCGCTGAAGATGGCTCACGTCTCCGCCACCCTGGTGGAAATCGCCACTCCCACCTATCTCCCATCTATCATTCTGCCCGCGCCCCGCATTCACGCCGAAGTAGGCCGCTATCTCCTGCGCCTCGCCGCCTCCGCTGAAGATCGCCAAGCCGTCTGCCGCCTCCGCTTCCGCGTCTTCAACATCGAAATGGGCGAGGGACTTGAGAGTTCTTACCAGACCGGCCTCGACACCGACCGCTTCGACGATTGTTGCGAGCATCTGCTGGTCGAGGACAAACTGGAGGTCAATCCCTCTCGCCGCATCGTCGGCACTTATCGCATGCAATCCGGCACCGCTGCCGCGCGCCACCATGGCTACTACTCCGAGCAGGAGTTCAGCTTCGCTCCTTACGAGCCGCTGCGCCCCGGCATTCTCGAGCTGGGCCGCGCCTGCATCGACCGCTCCCACCGCACGCCCGAGGTTCTCATGCTGCTGTGGAGGGGTATCGCGCAGTATGCTTGTGACATGGGGCTGCGCTATTTGGTTGGTTGCTCGTCCATCAACTCCCAGGACCCGGCGGAAGGTTGGCAGATGGTTCGCCAGCTCGACCACTACCGGGTTTCACCGGAGTTTCAGACCGAGCCCACCGCTGCGTATGCCTGCCCCATCGAGCCCGGGGGCGCCCATGCACAGCCGTCGCCCCTGCCCAATGATCGATCGCTGCCGGAGTCTAACGCTCTGCCGCAAACTCCCTGCAAGGTCCCCAAGCTGTTGAAGACTTATCTGGCCATTGGTGCGCGCATCGCCGCCCCGCCGGCCTGGGACCGCGAGTTTGGCACCATCGATTTTCTCACCCTGCTCGATCTCCGGTTGCTTTCCGCTTCCGCGCGCAACCGCTTCCTGGCTCCGCTCACCCAGTGAGCCTGCGGGCTCTCCGGCGCGCTGTGGCGCTGGTCTTCACTCTGTCCGTTTGCGTAGCCCGTTTCTGGCTTGGCCGCCTGCGCGGCCCGTACACCCTTGAGCGCCGTGCCCTTTGGCTTCAGCGCTCCGCCCGCTTGCTCATGTTCAGCATGGGGATTGAATGGCGCGTCGAAGGCAATCGGCCCAACCACGGCCTCATCGTAGCCAACCACCTCAGCTATCTTGACGTCGTTATTCTCTCCGCAGCCACGCCCTGCTTCTTCGTCGCCAAGGCCGAGATTGACGGCTGGCCTTTCTTCGGCAAGGCCGCGCGCAGCGGCGGCACCATCTTCCTCGACCGTGGCAGCCGCTCCAGCGCCGCAATCGTGGTCCGCGAAATCTCCCGGCGCCTCCCGCTGCCGGTTCCCATACTCTTTTTCCCCGAAGGCACCACCACCGACGGCAGCCGCATGCTGCGCTTCCGTTCCCGGCTCTTCGACCCTGCAACGCAAGTTGCCGCGCCCATCACGGCCGCCTCCATCCGCTACGTCCTCTCCGACGGCACACCGGAGAGTGAGCTCTGCTGGTATGGCGATGCCACCTTCCTGCCTCATTTGTGGAAGGTGCTCGGCTGCGCCGGCTTCCATACTGAAGTTCGCTTTGGCGAGCCCCGCATCTACCCCGACCGCCGCACCGCCGCCGATGCCACGCAAAGGGAAGTCGAAGCCATGCGCAATAGCGCCCCCGCTCTCGCACAATAGCCTGGGTGGGAGCCCATGCCCCACCATATCGCCCGTCTATAGACAATCAGGATCTTCGCTACCGGAACAGGTGCGGCACAAAGCAGCTGGTGTTGTTGGTCACCAGTCCCTTCGACTCGCGAATCCCCATCCCCGCCGGCTCTCCATCCACCAGCCACGACCCGAAGACTGCCGTCTTTCCGCCCGCCTGCGCCATCGAGGCCAGCGCCTGGTACACATACCCCTGCGGGCTCTCGCCGCTCAGCGCGCCTTCCACGCACGTGCCATTCTCCACCACGGCAATCCCCGCGCCCTCGCGGCCCAGCAGCGGCTTGCGCACATAGCTCTTCAGATCGCGCGGCCCGTCCAGATACGCCGGCAACAGCAGTTCATGCCCGGGGTTCAGTTCCCACAGAATGGCCAGCAGCGCCTTGTTCGACCACATCATCTTCCAGATCGGTTCAATCCACAACATCGAGCCCCACTTGCGCCGGTCCTTGCGCGGCCCGTATTCCTCGAGAGGCGACTCCGGCGGCAGCGTAGACAAGGCCTGCGGCGCAAACGGCTCGCTCAGCAGCCACTCCCACGGATAGAGTTTGAAGAGGGTGCCGATCGGATGATTGGCGAGATCTACAAAGCAGGACCGCTTCCGATCCCAGCCGACGTCGGCCATGGCGATGTGCTGGGTGTGGATCCCGGCCTGCTGCGCTGTGTCCTGCAGGTAGCCCACGGTCAGGCGGTCTTCATCGCTGCCTGCGTTTGCGAAGTAGATGGGGCTGGTGGTGTAATCCTTCAGGTCTTTCCACTTGGCAATGAGCTTTTCGTGCAGCGAGTTGAATTGGTCGGCGCCCGGAAAGCAATCCTGCAGCCAGTACCACTGCGCCACGGCGGCTTCCACCAGGCCGGTGGGTGTGTCGGCGTTGTATTCCAGCAACTTGATCGAAGTTCCGTCAAAGGCCAGATCGAGGCGTCCATACAGAGCCGGGGGCTCGCCATTCCATGCCGCGCGAATGGCCGCCCCGGCAGCGGCGGGAATGCCCATCTGACTGAGTCTGTCCTGGTCGAGAATAACATCGCCCGCCGCCAGCGCCAGCCGCTGAATCTCCGCCGTCGCCGCTTCCAGCCGGTCGATCTCTGCCGCGGAAAACTCCCAGTATGCAGACTCGTCCCAGTAGGGCGAACCGTCCGCCAGCGTGTGGTAGGTCAGCCCCACGCGCTCCACCTTTGCCTGCCACCCCGATCGCGGATCGTTGTACAGCCGCCGCATCTACTCGCCTCCCGCGGAGTCGCCGCCGCCGCCGAAGCCGCCAAAGCCCCCGCGCGTTACGCTGCCGCCAATCACCGCGTCGCCTACATGTCCGCCGCTCGAACCGCCATACATGTAATGCGCGCCAGGCGAGCCAACCGCGCAGCTTGTGTCCGGAAGCTTGCGCCCCTGCGCATCGACGCAATCGCGATTTTGGTCGCGGCAGCCGGTCATTGAAAAGGCAAGAGCCGCAAGGATAGTAAGAGGAACTTCCTGTGATCTTCGCATGGGTTTCGTTGATCAAGGATAACCAGCCCAGGCATCGAGGCGCAACGGGAGTTGTTGTCACCTGTGGTGCGTGCGGCGGAACGCGCCAAGCCAGGAGTGTTAGCTGTTCCCCCCCGCCGGCGCACCCGTCGAGCCCCGCACCACCAGGCTCGTCGAAACCAGAAACTCCCGCTGCATCTTGGGATTCCCAGGATCCTCGGCCTGCTGCCGCAAGGCCTCGAATGCCGACCGCGCCAGGTCCGCCCGCGACAGCCGGATGGTGGTCAGCGGCGGCAGCGTGAATTCGGCAAAGTCGATGTCGTCCAGCCCGATCACCGAGACGTCGTCCGGCACGCGCAACCCTTCCATGTAAGCCGCCCGCAGCACGCCGATTGCGGTCATGTCGTTCGAGCACAGGATCGCGCTGGGCCGCGTGCTGAGCGTCTGCAACTGCGCAAACCCGGCCACCCCGCCCTTCAGCGTATGGTCGCACTCGATCACCCACTTCTTCTGGATGGGAAGATCCACATCCTCCATCGCGGCCCGGAAGTCGTTCTCGCGGGTAATGGCCGAGTGCAGCTTGTGCGGTCCGGCCAGGAAGGCAATCCTGCTGTGTCCCAGTTCGACTAGGTGGTTCACCGCCTCGTGAATCCCGGTCGAGTAGTCCAGCAGGATGGTGCTCACCTTGGGGTCGTCGAGGTGAAACTCGGCCAGCACCATGGGAATGTCGCGATGCACCAGCTGGTCCAGCACCGGCTCCTCGGCGCCGAAGCTCAGCACCGCCACTCCCTCCACCTTGCGCTCCAGCATGCGCCGCACGCAGTTGGTCAGAACCGCCGGATCCCCATTGGTCGAACTGACCAGGATCTCGTACCCGTGCGCCACCGCAATCTCCTCGAAGTTCGAAATCAGCTCCGGAAAGAATGGATTGGTAATGTTCTCGACAATGATGCCGAAAATGCGGCTGCGCCCTGAAACCAGGCTGCGCGCATGGGTGTTGGGAAAGTAATTCAACTGCTCGATCGCCTGCCACACGCGCTTGGTCAGCCGCTCGCTCACCGCCGGAGAGCGGTTGATCGTCCGCGATACAGTAGCGATGGAGACCTTTGCCAGCGCGGCAACGGTGCGAATGTCGGGCGTCTTCACGACGGTCTTGCGCGTTCCTCTTCGAACCACGTACCCATCCTTATGCAGAATTGAAAGCCATGTTAACGCATTGCGCGGTTTCTTGGGTAACTCCTGGGCGATTGGCGGCAAACTGCCGCGGAGATTCGTGGGTTCCCACAATCAAAGCAGGCCGTAGCTGATCATCCAGGCTCGGCGTCTATCCGGTCACAGGCTCGCTCATCGCGCTCATGATCGCTTGCGCAATCGCCGCGTCCCCCATGGCCGGCGGATCATTGACCATCTCAGCCGTACCTGCGGAGAAAAGCCGGTAAACCCGTACCGCCAGCGCGGCCAGTTGAACCGGATAACCCGGCAAGCACCTTTGTGGAAAAAGGTCCCTGTTCTTTTCAAGGAAGACGGCTGCCTTTCTCACCATCCCATGCTCCTGGCGGCTTTCTTCACTTTCATAATGGAGGACCCACTCCTTCACGCGACGCGCAATCTCCGGTTGCATCCGCTCATCGACTTGAATCCCCGTGGCGGCAAACACCCGGCAATCGTAATCGCGGCAGGTTTGAGGACGGTCGTCATAAATCGAGCACTCGCCCTCAACCAGCATCGGACAGCAGCCCTTTTCGTCATAGCCCATCAGCACGTGTCCCTTGGGCCGCCCCGGAGCGGGAAACAACAGCGCCCGCGGAATCCGCTGAATGGTCTGCGTCTCTTCCGGCTTGATGTGTACGAACATCGAGGAGCGGCAGCACCCTCTGCACGTGCCGCAAGGCACGATGGTCCCGCCCTCGCCGGGCCACAGCAAGGTGTCGGTGGCGTGCAGCCATGCGGAAAAATCCCCCGCAGCAAGGCCCGGGCCTCCGCTCCCAGCTTCAATCTCGCTCTGCTTGTTCCCGCTCATTACGCACGACCCGCTGCCGGCTTCTAGTCCCGCTCCGCAATCAGCAGCCGCAGATCGCGCAGGTTGTGCCCTGTCGGTCCGGTTACCACCGAGTCTCCCAGCGCCGTGAACATCGGACACGCGTCGAAGTTGGCCAGCGACGATTTCAGATGAAATCCGAACTGGTGCGCCCGCGCCACCGTGGTGGGGTCTGCAATGGCCCCCGCAGCCTGCGTATTCCCGTCAATCCCGTCCGAGCCCGCGCTGAAAACCGTCAAGTGTTCCCCTTGGTACTTCTCCAGCTCCAGCGCGCAGGCCATCACAAACTGCTGGTTGCGACCACCCGCGCCCGGAGTCTTGTCGATCGTTACCGTCACCTCGCCCACGCTGATCAGGCACAGCCGCTTGTGCGTGGCCCGCAGCGTGTGGAACACCTCCAGCAAATACCGCGCCGCATCCGCGTAGTCCCAGTCGTCGCAGCTGTTGTCCACCGCGACGTAGTAGCCAGCCTTCTGCGCCAGCGCCCGCGCATTCTCCACCAGATCGTGGCTTGAGAGCAGCAGCTCGAAGACCGAATCGCGAAACGCCGGATCCTCGCCGCTCATCGTCGTCGCCGCGGTCACGCGCCGTGCCTGCGCCACTTCCGTCTTGGCCGCGCGCGGGAAAAACGGCGGCCGCCACCCCTTGTTGCCCGGCGACTCCGGCATGTCTTCCCGCTCGAAGAAGCTCCGGATCGAAGCCGGCAGCCGCTCGTTCAGGTTGTACTTCGCCAGCAGCTCGCGCACCTCGGCGATCGTCGAGTGGTCGGGCGAAGTCGGACCCGAACTCAGCGCGTCCAGCGTCCGCAGCGGCACATCCGGCAGCAGCAGGCTCACCTTCGCCGCCTCCGGCGCCGCCATCGCCAGACGCCCGCCCTTCACCGCGGAGAAATGCTTCCGCAGCGTGTTGATCTCGTTGATCGGTGCGCCGCAGCCTAGCAGCAGCCGGTGAAACTCGATCGTCTCCTCCAGCGTGACATGCGGGTCCAGCGGCAGGTCGAACATCGCCGACCCCCCGCCCGAAATCAGAAAGAAAACCAGCGTGTCTTTCTTCGCCTTGCGCAGCATCGCCAATGCCGCGCGTGCCGCCTGGAAGGTCTCCTCGTTGGGCAGCGGGTGCCCCGCTTCAAAGTACCGGAAACGCCAATTGCGGCTCCTCGGCAGTTGGTTCGAGCAGCACATCCCCCGCACTCCCTTGCGCCGCTCCATCCGCTCCAGCAGCGTCTCCAGCATCGGCCCAGCCACTTTGCCCAGCGCAATCACAAAGATCCGCTTGTAGCAGCCCAGATCGATGGTCGCAGGACCGCTGCCGTCGGGCATGAGCCGGTGCAGCATGTTGCCCTCAAAGCGCAGCCGCCGGTCAAACGCCGAGCCAATGTTGCACGCCGCAATGGCGCCGGTAAAAATCTCGGTCGCTGTCGAGTGCAGCGTTTCCAATGCGAGGTCGCTGACCGGGGTCATCTCAATTGCTCCTTGAGCCACCCGGAAAGCGCCTGCTGCATAGGTTCCAGTTGGCTCTGGAAGAAGTGATCGCCGCCGGGGATCAGCAGCAGTTGTTTGGGAGGTGCGGCGGAGTCGGCCACCTGCGCCAGCTGTGCGGCTGGCCCATATTCGTCGTTGTCTCCGCTCAGGAAAAGCTTGGGAATCGTGCAATCTGCAAGGAATCTATAGCTGTAATGGTGGCCCTCGGCCTGGGTGGGCAGCCCCAGCGCCACCAGGGCGCGGACAGGCGGCCGGTTGGGAACGTAGACGCAACAGGCCTTCAGCGCCATGGCCGCGCCAAAGCTGAACCCAGCCACCACCAGCGGGCGTTTGTATGCGTTTTCAAGCCAGTCCATGGCCGCCAGCACATCATCGCTTTCCAGCCGTCCATCGTGCTCGCCCGCGCTCAGCCCCGTGCCCCTGAAGTTGAAGCGCAGCACCGGCAGCCCCAACCCCCACGCCGCATCGTTCAGCGCCTTCATCGCGTGATACACCACTTTGTTGTGCATGTTCCCGCCGCCCCTGGGATGCGGATGGCACACCAGCGCCGCAAACGGCGCATCGGCAGCGCCTTCGTTCAGCACCGCCTCCAGCCTACCTGCCGGGCCGGTCAGTTCCACGCTGCGCACCACGGCGGGCGCCGGAATCGTGCTGCTGCGGGTGGGTGCGGAAGTAGCGATCATTCCACTCATCATTCTACGCTTGAACGGGCGTTTTTTTCCGTCCTCCCGCACGTTACTTGCGCCAGACTTTCCGGTTACTGTCCACTCCCATTGCCCATCAGGCAAATCGTTTCACCACCGGGAATCCGATCGGCCTGCCCACACGCGCGCACAGCGTAAGGTATTCTTGCTGCATCATGTCCGATCCCATTCCTGCCCAACCGCTTGATCCCATCCGTTTTACCATCGACCTCTGCCAGATCGAATCGACCACCTACAACGAAGGCGCCGCCGGCGACTTCCTCGCCGATTTTCTCGGCCGCCGCGGCTGGGCCGTCGAGAAGACTCCCGTTGCCCAGCCCCCCGAGAGCGCCACCGGCGCAGCCCGCTGGAATGTCTACGCCGGCAGGGAAGGCGAGACCCCCGACCTGGTCTTCTCCACCCACATGGACACCGTTCCTCCCTACATCCCGCCCACCGAAGACGCGGACTTCCTCTACGGCCGCGGCGTCTCCGACGCGAAGGGAATCATCGCCGCCCAGGTCGCCGCCGCCGAAGCTCTCCGCACAGCGGGCTTTCGCATCGGATTGTTGTTTGTCTCCGGTGAAGAGCGCGACTCCGCCGGCGCCAAGGCCGCCAACCTCGCCCCCAAAGGCAGCCGCTTCCTCATCAACGGCGAACCCACCGACAACCGTCTCGCCCTGGCCTCCAAAGGCGCACTCCGCGCCGTCCTCAAGTCCTCCGGCAAAATGGCCCACTCGGCCTACCCGGAACTCGGCGAAAGCGCCGTCCACAAACTCGTCGAAGCCCTCTCCAAGCTCCTCGCCCTGCCCCTGCCCACGCTTGAAGACGTCGGCCCCAGCACCCTCAACATCGGCCAGATCCACGGCGGCCACGCCCCCAACGTCATCGCTGACAAAGCCGAAGCCCAGGTCCTCATCCGCCTGGTCGGCGACTCCGCTCCCATCCGCGCCGCAGTCGTCGAAGCCGCCGCCGGCCTCGCCGAAGTCGACTTCACCCTCGAAATCCCCTTCGTCCGTCTCCGCGCCGTCCCCGGCCTGCCCACCATGATCGCCAAGTTCACCACCGACATCCCCCAGCTCAGCAACTGGGGCGAACCCCTCCTTCTCGGCCCTGGCTCCATCGACGTAGCCCACACCCCCTTCGAAAAGCTCTCCAAGAAAGAGCTCCTCGCCTCCGTCCAGCTCTACATCCAGGTCGCGAAGCAACTGCTGGGCTAGTTTTAAGTTGAGGATCGGGGATTCCGGAGAGAGCAGGGGGTTCAACCCCCTGAAAGAGGGCCAAAATTCGAGGCCTTCAGGCCCGGGCCGTTGCCACCTTTGCGGCAAAGGCCGCAAATGAAACTGTCGCACCAGGGACAAGCCGTCACTGAAACTCACCGCCCCGCTGACTCACCGCCCCGCTGCCCGGTCACTGCGCCGTATACGTGTAGTCCTGATACCTCACAACCCCGTTGAAGTTGATATAGAGCCGCGCATAGATCGTCTCGCCGTTGGCCGGCAGCCCCTTCGCCGTCACCGATGTCTCCGTCGTCTCGTGCGAGTCGTACAGGTTGTACGACCCCGCTCCCGTGCTGCCCAGCCAAAGCGAATACCCGCTTGCCCCAGCGGTCGCAGTCCAGGTAAACGTCACCGTCGACCCCGTCAGAGTAGTGCCTGGCGTAGGAGATGTGATCGAGGAAAGCGCCTGTGTCGCCGCCGTAAACGTGTAGTCCGAATATGCTAGGGCTCCGTTGAAGTTCGTGTACAGCCGCGTATAAATGGTCTCGCCATTGGTCGGTAGCCCGCTGGCCGTCACAGAGGTGGCTGTCGTCAGCCCCGAGTCGTACAGATCGTCCGATCCGGGGCCGGTCGAACCCAGCCACAGCGAGTATCCACGGGCAATTCCGGTCGCGGCCGACCAAGTGAACGTGATGTTCGGGCCTGCGAGCAGGCTGCCCGACGGAGCCGTCAGAGCCGCCTGCGTCGTCGCCGCGTACGTATAGTCGCTATGCACCGTCGCCTTGCCGGAGGTGGTATAGAGCCGCACATAGAGCGTCTTGCCGTTGGTGGGCAAGCCTGCGACCGTGGCAGATGTCGCTGACCGCTCACCTGAATCGTAGAGGTTATTCGAACCCACGCCCGTGCTGCCAATCCACAGCGAGTACCCAGTTGCTCCAGCGGCTGGCGTCCATGTGAAATTCACTTTAGGCCCTGCCAGCACGGTTCCCGGATTCGGCAGGTAAAGCGCGTCGGCAGGTGCGGCCGTGCCGCTCACCGCAATCGACTGCTGCGCCCCGCTCAAATTTAGCGCATTGTCGGTGAGCGTCACATTCTCGTTCAGGGGCGAGCCGACATTCTCCGGAGCGAATTCGATCGGCAGGTCGCATTCTTGCCCGGCGTTCAGGCTGGTCGAGTTGCTGCAGGCACTCGCGTTGCCGCTGGCCTGGGAAAAGTCCGCCGGATAGCTGACAGCCGCGAAATCCAGCGCCTGGGTGCCAATGTTGAAGATTTGCACCGTCTGCGTGCCGTCCGTAGTATCGGTTGAGCCCACAGGCGTCGGCGTGGGGAAGTTGACCGCGGGAGGCTGCGAGCGCTCGATCTCAATAATGCGGCCGTACTCCGGCTCCGCATAGTACAGATCGCCTACGCTGTCCACAGCCAAGCCCATGGGTTCGACATAAATGCCCTCCTCGTTGAATTGGGTCGCCGCTCCGCCGCCGGCCGGCACCTCCACAATGCGGCGGTTACCATTGTCCGCGATGAACAGATCGCCCGCGCCGTCCACCGCCAAGCTGTAGGGAGAGGTCACCAGTTCGCCATTCACAGTGGGGTCGATGGCAATCGCCGAGCCTCCCCCGGCCGGCACCTCCACAACGCGCCCGTGCGCAGTGTCCACTATGAACAGATCACCGGCGGCGTCGGTTGCCAAAGCTCCGGGTTCGTCAAGCAGTTCGCCGTTCACCATCGGCGTGATGGCAATTGCCGGGCCGCCACCGGCCGGCACCTCCACCACACTATTAATAGGTGAACCCGTGATGAACAAATCGCCCGCGCCGTCCAACGCAAGGCCAAATGGGTTGTTCAGCGCTAAGCCATTCACTGTCGGATCGATGGCAAACGCCGCGCCGCCCCCGGTAGGGACTTCCACCACACGGTTGTTATTCTCATCCGCAATAAAAAGATCGCCTGCACCGTCTAAGGCCAAGCCCTCGGGGTGATTAAGGCCCACGCCGTTCGCCATTGGGTCAAAGGCCGTCGCGGCCCTACCGCCCGCCGGGACCTCTACAATACGGTTGTTGTGCGCGTCGGCGATGAACAGGTCGCCCGCCCCATCCCCGGCCAGGCCGAAGGGGTCGCCTAGTGCTACGCCGTTACCTGTCGGACTAATAGCAATCGCTGTGCCCGGGCCATACGCGATCTGCGGCCCGCTTCCAACCCCATACACCGGCACGCTGGCCGATTGCGTGCCCGTATTGCCTGCCCCCGAAAAGAAGACCACCGCTCCCATGCGCAGACCAGCAACTCTCGGCGTAAAGGTCACGTCTACTGCGCAGGTTGCGGCCGAGGCGTAAGTCGTCGCCGTGCAAGTCGTCCCCGCCGCATTGGTAAAGTCCAGGTTCGGTGCTCCCTGCGTCACCACGGCGATGCTGCCCACCGTCGTCCCCGCCCCAACGCTAAAGGAGAAAGACACCGTCTTCGGCGAACCAATCGCCACCGAGCCAAAATTCTGACTGGCCGCGCTCCCCGTATAGCTCACCTGCGCCGCCGCAGGCAGCACGAGGCCGGCCAAAAGAACCGGCAGCAGGGAAAGGCGTGTAATTTGTCTCGAAAATACGCTGAGAACGCAGGGTAGATGCAACATGGTGAGAACCTTTCCTGGTGAATCCTTCTCCGAACCGGGAAGAAAAACCTGGACGCGCTTACACCGGCCGGCGCGGCGAAGCAGCGGTTTCGATCAAACGCCAGCCCAAAAAACCGGCCAGCCGTTCATGCTCAAGACAGATCGTACGCCGCTCTTCGGACCGGGGATGTCCGAAAATTCCAGCCGTGCGCTCCGAGTATACCCCCCCCCCCGCAGCAAATTTCAACAAATCCGGCTCTGAAAACGGCGGCTGGCAAACCTTTGAATCTCCTCGAATTTGGAGGTAAGAAACCACAAACCCTTGCCGCGCAAGCGGCGTCTACCCCACCGCAGGTGGTTGCAGATAATTACGCAGATTCGGCGCACAATCGAAGAGTGAATCAAAAAAGGGCCGAGACGGGGGAAGCGATCATGACCGGTGCAACCGAACTTCCGTCCGCACAGCACCCGGAAGAGTACTCCAGCGCACCACCAAAACTCTGCCGTCAACCCCGAAGGCGCAAAACAGGGAAGCTACATAGGGTACCCCCCTCCCCCCCTTTTGCCACATCGTGATGAAAACAATAATGTTCCATCAAACAGTGCCTCGGAGAGCCTATGAAAATAAAGGACTTTTGTCTTTCGCTGCTCCGCAGGGTTTTTCGAAAACAAAGGACTTCCGTCCAATCTGGAGCAGCAAAAATTCAACTTTTTTCGCCAGCACGAGCCAGACTCGCCGGCCTTGCCGCGTGAGCGGCGTCTGCCGCACCGCAGGTGCCGCAAGCGGCGCCCGCCCCACCGCAGGTAGTTAGAATGGAGAAGTAGTCAGGAGATTCCATCATCATGAGCACATCCGTCCTCGACATCCCCGTCAAGAAGATCACCGGCGAACCCACCACGCTGGCCGAATTCAAGGGCCACGTCCTGCTGATCGTCAACGTCGCCTCCAAGTGCGGCCTCACCCCGCAGTACGAAGGCCTGGAAAAGATCTACGAGCAGTTCAAGGGCCAGGGCCTGGTGGTCACCGGCTTCCCCGCCAACGACTTCAAGCAACAGGAGCCGGGCACCAACGAGGAGATCCAGACCTTCTGCACCACCAACTTCGGCGTCAAGTTCCCGCTCTTCGACAAGATTCCCGTCGTCGGCCCGGCCAAGCATCCGCTCTACGCGGCCCTCATTGCCGCTCAACCCAAGGCCGTCAGCCTCGGCCCGGTCAGCTGGCGCGACAAGCTCAAGGGCTACGGCATCGAGGGCAATCCGGAGCCCGAAATCCTCTGGAACTTCGAAAAGTTCCTCGTCAGCCGCAAAGGGGAAGTGGTCGAGCGCTTCGCCCCCGACACCCAACCCGACGCACCGGAGCTCGTCGCCGCCATCGAAACCGAATTGGCCAAAAGCTAGCTTTCTCCCAGCATCACAACCCTCCTTGTCAGGCGCCTGGATCCGTCCTCAGGCGCCTGGCGCAAATGAATCGCCGGCTCCCGTAGCAGCGCACCCGCCTCCGCGCCGTCGGCTGCCTTGACGCAGCCGCCTACGGGGATTAGCTTCGCTGGGTGAAGAATTCCCGCACATCTTTATCGCGCCGCAGGTTCCTGGGCACGGCGCTCACCGCCGGCGCCTCCGGGCTCATGGTCAATCTCTCTGCGCCGGCCGCCGAGGCAGCCGCACCTGATCTGCTGACTCTTGAAAACGATCATCTCCTCGTCGCCATCAACCGCCAGACCGGTTGCGTCGACAAGCTGGAGTCAAGAGACCAGTCCTGGAAGCTTCGTGCCGGCGGTTTGCGCCTGCACGTGCCGGCTCCCGATCATCGCTTTCACTACCTCACCGAACATCACGGCGGCAAGCCGCGCATTGAATCCGGCAGCAACCACGCCACCATCGCCTGGAACGGCTTCGAGAGCGACCGCATGGGCCGCCTCGACATTGACCTCACCGAGTCGATCCGCCTCGAAGGAGCAGCCGTCCACTTCAGCTACGAGATCCGCAACGGCAGCCCAGCGGTCATCGAAAGCTACACCTATCCGCGTCTCCGGGGACTCAAGCCTCCCGGCGCGGACACCAGCCTGCGCCAAGTCGCGTGGGGCTACAGCGGGATGGGCTCCACCAGCCTGTGGCCGTCCTTTGGCAATGAAGTCGGCTACTACGGCTACGACACGCCCGCCCAACTGCGCAACCTGGGCGCCGACACGCAGTTCCTCCTCGTCCTCGGCGACGCGCACGGACTCTATATGGGCTACCACGACCAGGGCCAGAAGCAAGTCGTGCAAATCTGCTTCTCATTGCAGCCGGCTTATGTGGACTCCTTCAATTCTAGCGCCGTCGCCGCCTCGGCTCACCCCGTCGACGCAGCCGTCGGCATCGATCCCAACCACCTCTGCTTTGTGCAGCCCGGCGCCAGCCAGCGCTCCGAGCCGCTCGTCCTCCAGCCATTCACTGGCGATTGGCACGCGGGCGCGGACATCTATAAAGCCTGGCGCGGCTCCTGGTATCAATCGCCAAAGATGCCGCAGTGGGTCCAGGAAGTGCACTCCTGGCAGCAGATTCAAATCAACTCGTCGGAAGACCGCTTGACCTTCCCCTACAAGGACCTGGTCAAGTACGCGGAGGCCTGCCAGCGCTGGGGCGTGAAGGCCATTCAGCTTACCGGATGGCAGAAGGGTGGCCAGGACCGCGACTTTCCGCTGCACGACACCGATCCCCGCCTGGGCACCGCGCAGGAGTTCAAAGACGCCATCGCCGCCAGCAGGAAGATGGGCGTGGAGATCGTTCTCTTCAATAAATACGCATGGGCCGACGTCACCGCTCCGGCGTACAAGAGCGAGTTCCGGAAATTCGCCATCGAGGATCCATACGGCGATCCCTACACCTTCAACGGCTACAACTACGACACGCCCACGCAGATTGGCGGCATCAACGCAAGGCACGGAGCGGGCATGTGCCAGGCCAGCCCCGAGTGGCGCGCCCGCGCTCTCCAGGAGTTCCGCAAGAGCGTTGACCTGGGCGCGAGCGGCATTCTCTTCGACGAGTGCCAATGGCACATGAGCCCCTATTGCTTCTCGCCCAGCCACGGCCATCCGGTTCCCGGCGCAGTCTTCTCCGGAGACGTGCCGCTCATCGAAGGCTTCCGCGCCATCGTCGACCCGGACTCGTTTGTCTTCGCCGGCGAGTCGCCCTACGACCTCGAACTGCGGACCTACGACATGTCGTACTTCCGCATCGAACACGGCTTTGTCCCCTTTGGAAGGTACATCGCTCCATTTGCGCCCATGTCGGTCGCTATCACCGGATGGAACGACCGGCAGATGATCAACGCCTGCCTGCTTTACCGGTTCTCCATGAGCTATGAGCCGCGCGACTTCCATGGAGAGCTCGACGAGATGCCGGCCACGCTCGCCTACGGCCGCGCTGTGGACGATCTGCGCCGCAAGTACCGGGAGTGGATCTGGGACGCGGAGTTCCGCTCGACGCTCGGCGCACACGTGACCGCAGGCGGTGCGCCGATTGCCGAATACTCGGTCTACCATCGCAAAGACGGCCTCCGTGCGGTTGTCTTTGCCAACATGAGCGATACGGATCAGATCGTGTGCGAGGTCGTTCTCGACCAGCCAAGGCCTGCGGGCCTGAAGTGGGTCTCGCCCGAGCAGCCGGAGGCAAAGACGTGGCCCGGCAAGCTCGAGCTGGCTCCGGGATCGGCCGCCGTGGTTCTGGAAGCCTGACGCTCTGGCGGCACGGGGCATAACCCATGTATTCTCAGGCCATGGAACCGGACGACGTCTCCACGCCGACTGCCGTCAACGCGCTCGACCTCGCAGCCTCCTCTTATCTGCGCTCGGCCCGCCATCAGCCGGTCGCCTGGCGTCCCTGGGGCCCCGACGCCTTCGCCCGCGCCCAGCTCGAAGACAAGCCCATCCTGCTCGACATCGGCGCGGTCTGGTGCCATTGGTGCCACGTCATGGACCGCGAGTCCTACGAGAACCCCGAGATTGCCGCCCTCATCAACGAGAATTTCGTCGCAGTGAAGGTCGATCGCGACGAGCGTCCAGACGTCGACGCCCGCTACCAGGCCGCTGTCTCCGCCATGAGCGGCCAGGGCGGCTGGCCGCTGACCGCTATCCTCACTCCCGACGGCCGCCCCTACTTCGGAGGCACCTACTTTCCTCCCGCCGACCGCTACGGCCGCCCCGGCTTTGGCCGTGTCCTGCTCACCATGGCCCAGGCCTGGCGCGAGCGCCGCGACGAGGCCCTCGAGTCGGCATCCAGCGTCATGGCCGCCATCGAGCAAAACGAGAGCTTCTCCGGCCGAGGCGGTGAGCTTACGCTGTCTCTGGTTGACAAGATCGCCGCCTCGGCGCTCAACCAGTTCGACCCCCGTAACGGCGGATTCGGCTCCAAGCCCAAATTCCCCCATCCTTCGGCTCTCGACCTGCTTCTTGAAGTGGCCATGAACCGCGATAACGGCGAGGCCGCAGTAGCCTTCGCCGTCACGCTCGAGAAAATGTCCCGCGGCGGCGTCTACGACCATCTCGCCGGCGGCTTTCATCGCTACTCGGTCGACGAGCGCTGGGTCGTGCCCCACTTCGAGAAGATGCTCTACGATAACACCGAGCTGCTGCGCAACTACGTGCACGGCTTCCAGAGCTTCGTGCGCCCGGACTTCCTCGAGACCGCCCGCCAGATCGTCGACTGGCTCGACACCACCATGACCGACCGTGAGCGCGGCGGCTTCTACGCCTCGCAGGACGCCGACATCGACCTCGACGACGATGGCGACTACTTCACCTGGACCGTGGACGAAGCGCGCGCCGTCCTCGATCCTGCCGAGCTCGACTTCGCCGCCATCTACTGGGACATCGGCGCCCTCGGCGACATGCACCACAACCCCGCCAAAAACGTTCTCCACGTCAATCAGACGCTCGACGAAATGGTCGCGCAAGGCGGCGATCTTGAAGCTCTCCGCACCCTCCGCGACTCGGCCAAAGGCAAGCTGCTCGCGGCCCGCAACGCGCGCCCGACCCCCTTCATCGACCGCACCCTCTACACCGGCTGGAACGCCATGGCCGTCACCGCCTATCTCGAAACCGCACGCGTCCTGCGCCTTGACGGCGTTCAGGAATTTGCCCTGCGCACCCTCAATCGCCTCCTCGACGAAGCCTGGGACGGAGGCGAGACCCTCTATCACGTCACCGCCTATGGAGAGGCCGAGGCCGCGCAGGCAGGGGCGCCGCGCGTCCCCGGCACGCTCGACGACTACGCCTTCACCATCCACGCCGCTGTCGATGCCTGGCAGGCCACCGGCCACATCAACTTCTATCGAGTCGCCGTGAAGCTGGCCGACGCTACCATCGCCCGCTTCTACGACCGCACCGCCTGCGCCTTCTTCGACTCACCCGCCTCTCCTGAAGGAGAATCGCCGCTGGCCGTTCTCGGTGCCCGCCGCAAGCCCCTCCAGGACTCGCCCACCCCCGCCGGCAACCCTACCGCTGCCTCCGCCCTCTTGCGCCTTGAGTCGCTCGGCGGACGCGCCGGCTATCGCGAGATCGCCGAAGACACGCTCGCCTCCTTCGCCGGCATGGTCGAGCACTTCGGCCTCTACGCCGGAAGCTACGGCCTCGCCCTCGAGCGCCTCCTGCTCGATCCCGTCCAGGTCATTGTCGTCGGCACAGGCCCCGAAGCCTCGCGCCTGCAAGCCACAGCTGAAGCCCGCTTCGCCGTCAACAAAACCGTCATGCGCATCGCTCCCGACCGTCTTGTCGCTGCCTCGCTCCCCGAAGCCTTGGCCGGGACCCTCCCCCAGGTCCCCCCGCCCGCGGACGCCCCCGCCTGGGCACTCGTCTGCAAAGGCCGCACCTGTCTCCCGCCCATCACCGACCCCGAAGCCCTCCTTGAAGCCCTGGAGCGTTGAAACCCGCGTCATTCACTGCTGCAAGCTGACTCGCTGACTCCACGAGGCCCCCATGACCACATTCCCCTATATCGAGCCCTGGCTCCGCGGAACCTACGCCGAAGTCCCCGCCGTCGCTCGCGCCGTGCTCCACGCCTTCGATCTCGCCCTCGACGATCTGACCCGCTGGACCGACGGCCTGACCGATGCTGAGGTTCACTCCGATCCTCTCGGTCTGCCCTCCGTAGCCTTCCATCTCCGCCACATCGCCCGCTCCACTGATCGTCTCCTCAGCTACGCCGAAGGCAACCAGCTCTCCATCGATCAACTGGCCGCCCTCAAAGCCGAACAGGGCGGGGAAGAGCCGCTGGCCGTTCTCCTTGCCGAAGTTGAAGCCTCCTTCAGCACCTCCGCCGACCGCGTTCGCGTGCTCGCTACAGCCAACCTCGAAACCCCGCGCGGCATTGGCCGCAAGCAGCTTCCCACCTCCATCGGCGGTGTCCTCGTCCACGTAGCCGACCACACCCAGCGCCACGTCGGACAGGTCGTCACCACCGCTAAAGTACTTAAAGCTATGCGGGCCTGACCGCTTCTCATCACCCAAGCCTCAAGATCGACGCATCGGGGGAAACTCCCCCGCCCTGCGTTGCCCCGTGTCATTGAGCCCCGTCAGGGCGAGCGTATAATTCCGCGCATCCCCAGAACTGTGAGGGTTTCGATGCAGGAAACGCAACCCCGCCTCCTGTCCCTGGCCGCCAAAACCGCGGCCTGTCACACCATCACCTACTTCTTCATGGGCATACTGGCCTACCACTTCCTGCACTATGCAGAGCTCATAGCCCGTCCCTGCTCCGGCATGCGTCCCATCGCCGACCCGATGGTGAGGGCGGGCCTGCTTCTCCAGCCCCTGCGCGGCGTGCTCTTTGCTCTCGTCTTTTACCCTTTCCGCGAGCGCATCTTTGGCCGCCGCCACGGCTGGCTGCTGATGGGCTGGATGCTCATCGGCCTGGGAATCCTGGGAACCTTCGCCGCGCCGCCCGGCTCCATGGAAGGCTTCATCTACACCACCACTCCCGTGCTGCAGCAGATGCGCGGCTGGCTTGAAATCGTGCCGCAGGCGCTGCTGCTCTCCGCGCTGCTCTGTTACTGGGTCAACCATCCCTCCAGGCGTTGGCTCACATGGCTGGTGAGCGGGGTCTTCTTACTTTTCATGGCTTTCTTCGTCTTCGCTCTGTTCATGCCCGTGAGATAGCCGGCGGCCACCGGCCAATTCTGCGCGCTTTGCTGCTTCAAATCACCCATGCAAAATCGGAAAAGCTAATTTTTTCCACCCACAAAAAGCGGAACTCGGACTAAGATCGAGACCAGGCACCGGCTCCGTATCACACAGGAGGAACCATGGAAACCAACCTGCAACGCAGACAATTCATCCAGGGCCTGAGCGCCGTCGCCGCGGGACTCTACCTCGCGCCAACCCGCCTGCTGGCCAGCCCCTACGCGCCCGCGGCCCCCGTTGCGGTAGCCCGGTGCTCCACCTATGGTCCTGAAGTGGTCGCCACCCTCGCCACCATGTTCGACCAGCTGGGCGGGTTGCAGAAGCTCGTCAGCGGCAAGACCGTGGCCATGAAAATCAACGTGACCGGAAGCTCCACCATGCGCTTCCGCGGCATCGCGCAGGGCCAGACCTACTGGGTCCATCCCCAGGTGGTGGCCGCCACGGTTCACCTGCTCGGCAAGGCCGGAGCGCGCCGCATCCGGCTGGTCGAGAGTCCCACCGCATCCAAGCTCCACACGCTTGAGGGGTTCCTTGCGGAGGCTGGCTGGAAGATCTCGGACTTCACCAGCGCCGCTTCCGGCGTGGAGTTCGAAAACACCAACTTCGCCGGTCCCTCGCAGAGGTACTCGCGCTTCCTGGTTCCGGGCGGCGGCCTGCTCTTCAAGGGCTACGATCTGAGCCCCGCCTATGCGGACTGCGATGTCTTCGTCTCGGTCGCCAAGCTCAAGGAGCACAGCACCGCCGGTCTCACCGGCGCCATGAAGAACTGCTTTGGCATTACTCCCACCACCATCTACGGCCAGGATGCGGGCCTCGATGAGCCCAGCAAGGAGTCGGGTGGAGGAAGGTCCATGCTCCACGACGGCAAGCGCCAGCCTCCAAAGAGCGCCCTCTCGGAGCTCGATCCTCATTCGCCCCGCGACCCCGGCTACCGCGTCCCGCGCGTCACCGTCGATCTGGTGGCCGCGCGCCCCATTCACCTCAGCATCATCGATGGAATTGAAACCGTCGCCGGCGGCGAGGGCCCCTGGGTGAAGCAGATGCGCACCGTTCCTCCCGGCCTGCTGATCGCGGGCAAAAACTGCGTCTCCACCGACGCCGTCTGCGCCGCCCTAATGGGCTTCGATCCCATGGCCGACCGCGGCACGCCGCCCTTTGAAACCTGCGACAACACGCTCAAGCTGGCAGAAGAACTGGGCATCGGCACGCGCGACCTGAAACGCATTGAAGTTCTCGGCCTTCCCATTGCCAAAGGCCGCATCGAATTCCGCAAGGTGTAGAGACTCGATCCAGGGCGTGCTCGACGCTCAGCTGAACAACGCGTCGTCCCACGACTGCGCCTCATCCCACATCGGCGTCGGTTCGAAGTACCCCGTTCCCGGCTTCAGGTGCCGCTTCACTTCGTCGTCGTTCAATGTCACGCCCAGGCCCGGCGTATCCGGCACCTTGATAAAGCCCTTGTCGATCATCGGTTTCTCCGCGCCGTTGACCAGGTCCTGCCAGAATGGCACATCGAGCGAGTGGTTCTCCAGCGCCAGGAAGTTGCGCGTGGCTGCGGCGCAGTGCACGGATGCCATGCAAGCCACCGGCGTCCCCGCAAAATGCATCGCCATCGGCACCCCATAGCGAAAGGCCATGTCGCCGATGCGGTGCGTCTGCAGAATTCCGCCCGAGGTCGCCAGGTCGGGATGAATCTTGTCCACCGCGTGTTCCTTGCACAGCGTCTCGAAATCGCTGACCTGGTAGATATCCTCGCCGGTCAGAATGGGCGTCGGGCTGGCTTCCCTGATCTCCTTCAGCAGATCGGTGTAGTACCAGGGAACGACGTCCTCCATCCACTCCAGGTTGAACTTCTCATACGCCTTGCCCAGGCGGATCACCGACTTCACACCGATGTGCCCCAGGTGGTCCATCGAAAGCGGCATCTCGTAGCCGATGTTCTCGCGCACCGCGGCAACATACTCGCACAGGCGCGCAATCCCCTTGTCGGTCACCTCGGTCGCGATGAACGGGTGTGGCTGCTCGCGCTGTTCCCACCTGTCCAGGCCGGCCGGTTGCATCACCGTGTCTGGGATTCCCTTCAACACGTCGATGCCCAGGTCCATCTTCATCCAGGTCAGGCCCATCGCCTTGCGTTCCTTGGCGCGCCGCCCATACTCGGCCGGGTCCTCCGACTCGGTGGTGTCCGCGTAGATGCGGATCCCGTCGCGCCACTTGCCGCCAAGCATCTGGTAGACAGGGATGTTGTACACCTTGCCCGCAATGTCCCACAGCGCCATCTCCACCGCGCAGACACCGCCGGCCTGCCGCGCTCCACCACCAAACTGCGCGATCTTCTGAAACAGGTAGTCGATGTTGAGCGGATTCTCGCCCACGATGCGGCTCTTCAACACCATTGCATACTGCGGGCCCGCCACGTCGCGCACCTCGCCCAGGCCATAAACACCCTGGTTGGTGTCGATGCGAATGATCGGGCATGGGCTCGGCCCCGGCTTCACCACCACCGCATAGCGCATGTCGGTAATCTTCAGGCTCGACGGGCTGGAGGCGAGATTCACGTTTTTGATCGCGGGCTCCGCGGCCTCGGCTTGCCGGCCGAGTGCTCCCCCGGCCAGCACGGCCAAAGAGGACTTCAGAACACTGCGGCGGTTGAAGCCGGGCATCTTTCGATCAGTCATTCTCACTCTTTTCAAAACAGGATTTGTAGACGGAAGAGATTCTAGTGTGGAAGAATCCAATGCCGCAATACATTTCGATTTATGGGAGCATCCTGGGATGAAATCTGATATCTCGCGAAGAAATCTGATCAAGGGAATGGCAACCGCTGCCCTGGCGCCTGCGCTGCTGCCGGCCTCCGCGCAGTCTGAGCAGAAGCCCTGGTGGCTTGGCGACGGCATGCCGCAGGAAGGCGTCCAAACGCCAAAGATCGCCTGCGCCATCAACCTCCGCGACGGCGTCACCGAGGAGGCCATCCGCGGCGTCGTGGAACTCGGCGTCTATCACGTGCTCAGCGGCGGCCCGCCGCTCCCGTGGACCGTCAGTACGCTGCAACCGCTGGTCGACAAGCTCAAGGCCTCCGGCGTGACGCTCGGCAACCTGATGATCGGCGGCTTTCCCAACACCATCTACGGCCGGGCTGGCCGCGACGAGGAGATCGAGAAAATCAGGCAATCGATTCAGGCCGCGGGTCAGGCCGGCATTCCGGTGGTCGAATACAACTTCTACGCGCACCGCGCCATGGAAGGCTACTACGAGCAGGTTGGCAGGGGCGGCGCAGGATTGACAGGCGTTGACTATGACCGCATGCAGGGCCTTCAGCCACTCGCCGACGAAGGCGCGCATACTCTTGACGAGATGTGGGCCAACATTACTTACTTTCTCAAGGCTGTCGTTCCGGTCGCGGAAAAGGCCAATGTGCGCCTGGCGCTCCATCCCAACGATCCACCCTTTCCGTTGAGCCGCGGGTCGCAGCAGATCATGGCCACGCTGGCGGGCTGGAAGCACCTGATCGAGATCGTGGACAGTCCGGCCAACGGCATTACCTTCGACTGCGGCGTCACGCAGGAGATGGGAGAAGATCCGGTTGCGGTCTGCCGTTACTTCGGATCCCGCGATCGCATCAATCACATGCATTACCGCAACCCCCACGTCCTCAAACCCTATTTGAAATACGACGAGGGCTTCATCGACGAAGGGGACATCAACATGTTCGCGGTCATGCGCGAGCTGGTCAGGCTGAAGTACTCGCGGGAGCTGTATCCCGAGCATCCGCGCGCCCTCGATTATGATCGCGCGCGCGGTCCCATCCACGGCTATCCAGGCGGTGGCAGTTATGCCGGCGATGTCTACGATATCGCCTACGCGAAAGCCATGCTGCAAGCCGCGTTGGTCGTGGAACGAACTGGATGAATCCCTGGGATTGCCGTTGATCCGGCCTGAAACATTGGCGCCGCCGCGAATCTGTCATCCTGAGCGAAGCGCAGCGGAGTCGAAGGACCTGCGGTTGTTTTTTTCGTTCTCTCTCCCAAGATACTCTTGGAGGATTAAAAAGAAAGTCTCGCCTCGGGATTCACCACCAGCCATGCCGCCGCGCCCACTGTCGCGAACATGGTCGCCGTCAGAAAAGACGCCTCCCATCCAAAGTGCGATGCAATCAAAGGCGTAAGCGAAGCAGTAACTGCTCCGCCTATCTGGCCGCCCATATTCATGGTGCCGCAAACAACTCCCGTGTGCTCTCCCGCAAAGTCGGCTGTCACTGAGAAGAAGCAGCTCTGCGATAGATACAAGGCGCCCGCCCCGCATGCCAGCACAACACTTGCGACCCGCGCATCGTGCGCCCTCGATCCCACCAGCAGAAGAACCGCCGTGCATCCCAGCGCGAACGCAGGCAGAAAACACCGTCCCGCGCGAGCATTGTAATGGCGCGTGAGCCAGTCGCTGGCCACTCCACCCGCGAGACACCCGAGCGTCATGGCAAAAAACGGCATCATCGAGTAGATCGCGCTCGTCTTCAGGTTAAGTCCGCGCACCTCGGCCAGGTAGATATAAAACCAGCTGAAGAAAATCCACGCCACATACCCATAAGTGAAGTAACTCAGCGTGATGGCGAGTACTTCCTTGCTCAGCAGGATTCTCTTCCAGGGCGTGCTTCTCTTGCCCTCCAATCCCGCGGCCTCCGCTCTGGTCCCGCCTTGTCGATCGCCGCGGCCGCTCGCAATGCGTTCAAGCTCCTCCGCGCTCACCAGGCTGTGCTCTTCCGGAGTATCGCGCGCGACCATGTACCACACAACCCCGGCCAGGATTCCGACCACCGCGCAGACCCAGAATGAAACGCGCCATCCGTAATGCAGAATGATGGCCGTCAGCAGGGGTGGCGTCAGCCCCGATCCCAGCCCCACGCCGCCGAAGATGATCCCGTTCGCCTTGCCGCGCTCGTCAATGGGAAACCAGCGTTCCACAAACTGGCTCGCCGCCGGATACATCATCGCCTCGCCCGCTCCCAGCAAAAACCGGATCAGCACCAGGATCCACAAAGCGCCTCGCACACCCGGAGGCGCCAGTGCTGTCAGCGCCGTAAACACTCCCCACCAGATCACGCTGATGGCAAGCAGGCGGCGCGGCCCAAACCGCCGCGCCAGCACTCCGCCGGGGATTTGGAAACACGCGTACCCGATGAGAAATGCGCTGAAGACCCATCCCAGGTGAGCATGATCGATCTTGAACTCCCTGCCGATCTGCACACCCGCAATCGAGATATTGGTGCGATCCAGGTACGCCACCGCGCTCAGCACCAGCAGCCACAGCACCAGTGCATAGCGTATGGGCAGGCCGTAGCCGGGCTTTCTCGCCGAGTTTGTCTTCATCGTTCGGGGTTCCTCTTCACAGGACAGACAAACCTCATTGCTCCGTGCGCGCCCTTGCCTTGGCCAGCAGCGCGTCGAATTCACTGCGTGGCATCTTCAGCTTGTCGGGATGTGCGTCGATCCACTTTTCGAAGCCGGCGTATTTCTCCCCATTCCATCCACCCTCAAATTGCGCCCCGTTCTTGCCTTCGCGGTTCAACTCGAAGTTATAGTCGTCCTTCAAGCCGGTGAACTCCGCCGTGCTGATCGCCTCCTCGGCCAGGATCGCGGGAATAAACAGAACTCCTTCCGTCTTGGCCAGCACCAGGTCTCCCGGCAGCACCACCGCCCGTCCAATGCGAATCGGCGCATTGATCGACGTCAGCTCCATCTGCGCCCACGCGGAGGGATCGTAGCCGCGATAAAACCCGTTGAAGTCCGGAATCTCCCGGTTCTCTTCCTGGTCGCGTATGCCTGCGTCAAACACAAAGCCGGTGTGCGTGTGCGCGGCAATGCCGTTGCCCAGGTTCGAGCCGATCAAGGTGCCTTCAATGATCTTTCCAAACCCGTCCGCAACATACACGTCCCCAATCTGCAGTTCATTGATGGGCCACATGTTTGTCCCGCCCACGCGCCCCTCCGCTTTGCCTTCGGAGGTTATGGCCTTGGTCATATCTGGCCGTATCGGCATGTATTGTGCTGTCAGCGCGCGGCCCGCAAAGGGCTTCTCAATGTGCAGCGCCTGCCAGCCCCCTTCAAACTGATTCTGGTAGCCCTGCCCGCGCAGAAAGTCCCAGATGTCTTCAATGGACATGTCCACCGCTCGCTTCAGCAGTGCATCCGGCAGCTTCGGCCGCCCGTCCGGAAATCGATCGCCCTTCCAGTCCGACGTGTAAAACAGCATCTGCTCGCGCGTCATCTTCACCTGGCTCTTTGCCGGGAACGCTCCCAGCAGCGCAAAGGCCAGCAGAATCGAACCAATCGCATTTCTCATTGAGATCTCCATCGTGAAGTTTTCTCTCGCATCCATTGCAGACCGGCTTGGGTGGGGCATTTGCTGCGCCGGCGCGTCCGTCCCTTATTGCTTGATCACCGTGCCGTCGCGCAGCCGTATCTCGCCCCAGCCGCCATTCAACGGGCTGATCGTAAACGGCGCCTTCGCCGCTTCCTTCTCGTCAATCTCAATTCCCCAGCCGGGCTTCTCGCTCACCCACAGATACCCGTCTTTCATCTCCGGGCAGCCTTGAAAGATCGACTGCGTCCGCTCATTGAACGCGGAGTACTCCTGAATGCCGAAGTTGTAGCTCACCAGGTCCAGCGTCACGTTGGCCATGTGTCCCACCGGCGAAACATCGCCCGGTCCGTGCCATGCCGTCTTCACGCCATACTGCTCGGCCAGGATGGCAATCTTGCGCGCCGGGCTGAATCCACCCGTCTGCGACAGGTGGACGCGAATGTAGTCGATCAATCGCCCTTCGATCAGCGGCTGCCACTCATGCGGGTTATTGAACAGCTCGCCAATGGCGATTGGCGTGGTGCAGTTCTGCCGGATCTGTTTGAAGTAATCCAGGTCCTCCGGTGAAAGCGGGTCTTCAAGGAAGAACATCCGGTACTGCTCGGCTTCCTTGCAAAACTGCACCGCCTCGTTCGGCGTCAGCCGTTCATGCATATCGTGAAGCAGTTCCACCTCGTCGCCCAGCTCGCGCCGGCAGATTTCGAGCAGCTTAAGCGCGCGCCGCATCTGGTAGGCCGGCTCGAACATCGGCTTATCGTGCAGCGACTTCAACGTGCTGCCTCCGCCGCCTCCCGCTCCATAGCCGGACATGCCTGGCAGCTCCACCTGCACGCGCACATTGCGAAAGCCCTGCGCCATGATCTTCTTCGCGCTCTCGACCACATCCTCGAATTCGGCGCCGCTCGCGTGCGTGTAGCAATCGACGGCCTCGCGGCATTTTCCGCCCGCAAGCTGATACACGGGCATGCCGGCCTGGCGGCCTTTGATATCCCACAGCGCCTGATCGATGCCGCTGAGTGCGTTGTTCAGCACCGGACCGTTCTTCCAATACGAACTGTCGTAGCAGGACTGCCAGATATCTTCGATTCGGTCGGTCGTCTTGTTCAGCAGGAAAGGCTTCAGGTACTTTTCTACCGCCGGCTTCACCAGGTCTGCACGCTGCGTAAACGTGGCGCACCCATAGCCGTAGAGCCCGTCTTGGTCGGTCGTGATCTTGACCACCGTCAGGCGCACGCCGGCGGGCTGGCATTCAATCACGCTGATGTCTTTGATCCGCGGCGCCGCCATTCCCCGTGTAGCGCGCGCCACCTGCTCTTGCGCTTCCACGCAGCGCGGAGCAAGCGCAAGCATCCCCGACCCTGCCATGGTCTTCAGCAAATCACGCCGCTGGATTGACATCTCTAGGCCCTCCCGAAATTCACGCTGCGCCCTCGCAAACAGGCGTGCCGCAGGCGTGAATCCCCCGCAATCTTCATTCTGCTTTCAAGACGACGAGCCAGTGTAGCATCGGGAGACTGCTCCGGGAACGAACCTCCCGAACAAGACCAGCAGCTCGGCCGGAATCGATCGGCTGGAAGATAAGCTATTTGTTTACCGCAATGTCCGAAATGTGCCCCATCTTTTCCTGCTTCGTCTTCAGGTACCCCGCAAAGGAATCCTGCGGCTCCACTTCGGCGGAGATGCGCTCCACAACGGCAATCCCGCCTGCCTCCAGCCCCGCCACTTTCTCCGGATTGTTCGTCATCAGCCGCACCCGCGTCACGCCCAGCAGCTTCAGCACCGCGGCCGGCAGCTCGTAGCCGCGGCAATCCGCGGCAAACCCCAGCTCCACGTTGGCCTCCACTGTATCCATCCCCCGGTCCTGGAGTTGGTAGGCCTTGAGCTTGGCCATCAGGCCGATCCCGCGTCCCTCCTGCTGCTCATAGAGCAGAATGCCCGCGCCCTCCTCGGCAATCTTGCCCAGCGCCAGCTCCAGTTGCAGCCGGCAGTCGCAGCGCAGCGAACCGAACACATCCCCGGTCAGGCATTGCGAGTGGATACGCACCAGCGGCGGCGCGGTGTGAACGTCGCCCATCACCAGCGCCACCAGCCCCTCCACCGCGCTACCCGCCGGCGCTCCCGGTTCACAGCCGGCCCGGGCCGCATCTAGAATCCCCTCAAACCCATATATCCGGAAGACCCCCCAGCGCGTCGGAAAATCCGCCTCGGCAACTTTGTGTACGCTCGCAAATGCCATGGAGCCATTTTACAGGGGGCAGGGATCAGGGGTCAGGGGTCAGTTCGAGCACCATTGCTAACAGCCGAATCTGCCGGAGAACGGGAACCACCCGCTACCAATGGTCTTTCCCTGATCCCTGATCCCTGATCCCTGACCCCTGTCTGCGTTACATTGGACAAGTGACCGACCGCCTCATCTGGATAACGCTGCTCGTGAAGCTGGGTGTTGTCGCGTCCGTGGCCAGCATCCTGGCCCGCGTGGTCACCTTCCGCCGCATCTTCTTCGCCGACCACCGCACCCCCCGTCAAACCCTGGCCCTCCTGGCCTTCTTTCTGGTCCCCCTCACCCTCGGCGTCTGGGTGCGTTTCTGGGTGCCCAACTTCCTCGCCGCCGACATCTCCTTCGAGACCGTCATTCTCCTCGGCCTGCTTCTCGGCCCGCAATGGGCCATGCTGGGCGGAGCGGTGCTCTCCGGGCCGGCCGTCTATCACCACGAGTACCTGGCCCTCCCCTTTAATCTCGCTCTGGGACTGGCCGCCGGCATCCTCGGCCGCTTTGTCGAACCGGAAGAGATCTGGTCCTTCACCCCATTCATCGACCTCAGCCTCTACCGCTGGGTGCGCCGCAGCCTGCGCCAGCCCCGCATCGACCGCCAGATCCTGCTCCTGTTTCTCATCTCCGTCATGGAGATGCTCCGCGACTGGGTGGCCCACGCCTATCCGCAGCGCCTCTTTGCTCTCTTGGCCTCGCAGACATGGGTGCAAGTCTTCGTCTGGCTCTCCGCGCCCATCGATGTCGGCATCGCCCTCAAGGTCTGGAGCACCCTCCGCCTGGAGATGAAGCTCGAAGAACAGAAGCGCCTCCTCCTCGAAGCGCGCCTCGACGCCCTCCAGCGTCAGATCAATCCGCACTTCCTCTTCAATACCCTCAACTCCATCGCTTCGCTGGTGCGCATGAAACCGGAGATGGCCCGCGAGATGACCGTCAAGCTCGCTAACATTCTGCGCGCCCTGCTCAAGGATCACGACACTTATGTCCCCCTGCGCGACGAACTCAGCTTTACCGACGATTATCTCGATATTGAGGTGGTGCGGTTTGGAGCGGAGAAGCTGCGCGTCAAAAAGGAGATCGACCCGCGAACACTCGATGTGCTGGTGCCGAGCATTCTGCTGCAGCCGCTCATCGAGAACAGCATCAAGCACGGCCTGGAGCCGCGCCTCAACGGCGGCACGGTCACCCTGCGCAGCCGTCTCGAAGGGAACCGCGTCTTCATCGAAGTGGCCGACGACGGCGTGGGCATGGGTAACCGCCCCGCAACAGCTCTGCGCCGCGACGGAGCCGGCATCGGCATGAAGAATGTGCAGGAGCGCCTCGAGGTCCTCTACGGTAACCAGGCGCACTTCCAGGTAGTCAGCAACCCGGGCCGCGGAACGCTGGTCTCGATCGAAATCCCATCCGACCTTCCCGACCTGCCCTAGGGTCTGCATTTCAGCCAGCCAGATCGGCGCTACAGATTGGCTCGTGCGCGTTGTGGGAAACTCGGACTAGGCCTGAACCTTATCCCCGGTGGGCGCCACGGCTGGCGTCGCAGCTACTGCCCTGGCTGCCAATACCGCTGCTGCAGCCCGCTCCTTTGCCTGCGCCGCGGCCCACAGCTCGAACTCCTGCTTCACGCTGATGCCGGGCTTGCGGAACGGCCGCTTCCCACCCTCATGCATCAGCTTCAGGAACGCCTCGTAGTCGACCGCGGTGCTGGTGTATGCGACTGGGCCTGCCGCAACCGGCGCTGACTTCACCGCCTTCGCGGCCGTCACTGTTGTGGCTCCAATCGCGGCCTCCAGCGCAACCTTCTTCTTTTGCTCTCCACCGAAGAGCCAGTTCACTTCAAAGGGCGCTATGCCGGGGACAAACAGCCGGATAATGCTGAAGAAGGGAATCGCGTGCCGTCCCATGCCCAACCCTACGATGACCGCGAGACAGGCTGCGTGGGTCAGGATCGTCTGCCCGACTGGCATCGACAGTCCGGCTTCGTGGTCCGCCGTCATCAACAGAAAGCCAAGGTAGAGGTGGTACGTCACCATCATGGAGATATAGGTCACCCACGGGCCATCCCCGAAAAAGTGCCCTATCAGATAGCCAAGGCCTGCGCATGCCAGGAAGACGATCGATTTCATCAGGTTCAATTCCAATCCCCCGCGAAGTGACAGCTGTCTCGTCCTCGCAGGGCGCGGTGATCTTCTGTTCCCGTGATGATCCCATCGCCGGTCCGCGCCGGTCCATTGCACTTTGGGGTTACAACCGATCGGGGATTTGTTCGCGAACCGCCGCTCAGCCGCCGCCTGATGCCAACCGGAGCGCCATGAGTTGCGCGCCCGCCTGGGTCGTCCGCTGACTCGCTCGCTCGCTAACCCCACGCCAGCCGGTTCCGCGGCCTTGAGTCTGGGTCAGCCTACCGCCGCTCTTCCAGCGCCAGCACAGCGTAGCTCGTCGCCGCGTCGCTCATGAACTTGCCCACATTCGTCTTTGGATCGCGGTTCTTGTTCAGCGACCAGGCCGGCCACGCGCCTGTCTCGCGGTCTTGGTTCGCCTCAAGCCACTTCAGCCCACGCGCTATGTGCGCATTGCCCTCGGATTTGGCCGCAGTCTCTTCCAGCACCAGCACCACCAGCCCCGTTGCATACCCGTCCGGACGCGTCTCCAGCGGCGTATCGTCCACCCGCTTCCACGAGCCCAGGTCGGTCACGCTCCAGCCGCCGTCCTCGCGCTGCAGCCGCTTCAACTCCACCACCAGCGCCTGCTCCTCGTCCCGCGTCATTACGTTGGGGAAATAATGCGCGGCCCACAGCGCCACCACCTTGTTCAGCAGCGGCTGCGTTTCATAGTGATTGTGCAGGTAGCCCGTCAGCGCCGCCACGTTCGCGGCAACCTTTTCACCGTCGCGGTAGTCATCGGGAGCCTTGCCCACCGCCACCGCCATCAGCGCCGCTCCGTGGTACTCACTCTCCGGCGACTCCCACGGCGTGTAGTGAAAGTTCTGCCACACCCATGCTCCGGTCGTCGGCCCGCTCGTCGATTGCAGCGCCCACGCATTATCGAACGCCGTCCGCGTGGTCTCGCTCAAGTGCCCCTGCCGCTGGTCGTAGCTAGACAGAATCACCGCATTCAGCACCGACTCCGCATTGCGCGACTCCACCTCCTTGCCCACGCCCGCAGTCGCGTCGCTGTAAAACGGATCCATCTCCTTCCACATCTTTACGCGCTTCTCAATGCTCGCGAGCATCACCTGTTCGGCAGCCGTCGGCCCGGCTTCGCCCAACTGCGCCCGCAGCGCCGGCCGCGCCAGCCCATAGGACGCCTGCGTATGGCAGCTTACGCACAGCGTCCCATGATCCTTCTGCGCCCGGTCCCAACCCTGCCAATAGATCTCCCGCCCATCCAGGTACCGCGCCGCCCCCTGCCGGTCCCATCCCGAGATGGAAGCATCGCCCGGCTTGTCCGCGGCCTTCACCGCCCGGACCGCCGGAACTGTAAGCGTCAACGTCATGATCGCCGCCAGCATGCACGCCGAAAGCAGACAATCCTGCACCGGTTTCGTCCAGAAACGCTTGATTGCCATGGGAGGCACCTCCAGGAACGCCCTGAGAGCGGAAGATTCCAAAGCCTGCCGGGAAAGCGGGCCGTCCTCGACAGAATACGTCAGCTTGATGAAGGCTGCGATGTTTTTGATCGATTCCCATCCTGAGCCTGCCCGATGCTATCGGCCGTTCTTGCGGTGAACCCGCGCGGCTAACCCCGTCCCCCACCCAACCAACACCCTCCCGCGCTATCCTCAGAGCATGGTCCGTTTCACCGTGCTAGCCTCCGGCTCCAAAGGCAACTCGACCGTTGTCACCGGTGGCCGCACGCGCATCCTGGTCGATGCCGGCCTGAGCTGCCGCGAGCTCTTCCGCCGCATGAAACTGGCCGGCGAAGACCCGGAAACCCTCGACGCCATCATCGTCACCCACGAGCACTCCGACCACATCAACGGCCTGGCTGTCACCGCCCGCAAGCTGGGTATCCCCGTCTACTTCACCGAAGGCACGCACCGCGCCTGGATGCGCTGGCTCACCCCGCGCCGCCAGATGACCTACGCCCAGTGGCTCGAGCAGTGCCGACGCCAGGCCGCCGAACGCCAGGCCGAGGCAGACACCGCGCAGATGGATCCTGGCTGCGACGCGGAAGAGGGGAATGGGGACGCCGAGCCGGGCTGCAGTGCGCAGGAGCCCGTTTCGCCGGAGATGGCGCGAATAGCCGCCGAGTCGATGGCCGAGGATACTGCTCTGGAGCGTGAGGCGGAGAGCGCAGATGGGCCGCCTGCGACGGACCGCATCCCTGGCCGCAAGGAAGATCCAGCCTGGCTCCCCTCCGTCGAGTACTTCCAGGCTGGCCAGCCCTTCGAAATTGGCGACATCGCCGTCAGCCCCTTCACCATCCCCCACGACGCCGCCGACCCGGTCGGCTTTGTCTTTTGCGCCGAGGGGCTCCGCCTGGGACTGGCCACCGACCTTGGCTACATTCCACCCAACGTCAAGGCTCAGCTCCAGGCCCTCGACCTGCTGCTGCTCGAGTCCAACCACGACCTGGAAATGCTCCGCGACGGGCCCTACCCGTGGAGCGTGAAACAAAGGGTACTTTCGCGCGTAGGTCACCTTTCCAACAACACCGCAGCCGATTTCCTCGAAAACAGCTACGACGGCCAGGCCGCCTACGTCATCTTGGCGCATCTCTCTGAAAGCAATAATCTTCCTGAGCTTGCCAGGGTCACCGCCGAGCGCGCGCTCAACGGCCGCGCCAGCCTTTTGGCCAACCGGCTATTGCTGGCTGAGCAAAATGAACCACTCTCGCCTATTTATTTTTAAGTCAATTAGGTTACAATAGTGACACACGGGCATCACTCTGTACCAGGTAGATTGGCAAGGCAATTTCGCCGGGCGTTTGAACCGAACCGGCCAGACCGAGGGAGCGAACCTGAATCAAATTGGTTCCGGCGCGCATCCGAACGAGTAAGGCTGACCTTGCCACGTAAGCCGCAAACTGAACGCGCGGTTGAACACATCCTTTGCAAAGTGAGTCTAAGAATATATGCCAAGAAACGGATGCACAGACAGAGTTGTAGGCGCCATTCTGGCAAGCTGGCGCTATGACATCTCGGGGATCTCCCCGGAGATGCGCAAGGACTACGAATTTCATTTCGCCGAATGCCCTCATTGCCGCGCCCGGCAGAAGTTTCACCGCAGCCTCGATGTATCCTTGGCCGTTCTCACCTCGCTGGCGGTGTTTTTCTTCCTCTTCGCGCTGGCCGTTCTCCATCACATCAAGCCGCTGGAACACGTGGCCTTCAAGGTCCTCGGCCTCGACATCTTCGACATGTACCACATGTTCATGTCCGCAGGCGTCGCCGGGCTTTGCTTCTCGGTGATCGCCTTTCTGCTGGTCCTCACGGCCACGCCCGTCCCGACCTACCTGGGCGGCATCGCCGCCGAGCGCAGACGCCTGCTTGAAGAGCGGCTGCCCGACGCGATCAAATCCCTGCGCCCGCGGTAAGAACAGTTCATTCCTCGCAATGATTCCACGAGCCTCTCCAAGCGGGAGGCTTTCGTGTTTCCCCGCTCCGCAATCGGGGGCGCTGTCACGCCGGTGCCATAGCGATGTCAGCGCCAGGCGCAGCCCTCGACGCCTTACCCCTCCAGCTTCAATGAGCTGAGAGCTGCCTCCCGATGCGCGCCGAACATGACGATAACTTCATCTCAAATCTCCTGTAGAAGTGCCGGCAGCTTGCCGATGTCTGATTTGGAGGAAGCACCCATGAACCTTTCAGCAATCAGTTCCGCGGCTCCATTGCAAGTGCCCCAGAACGCAACTCCCACGAATGCTACCTCGAAGCCGGTTTCCGTGCCCACGGATACCGTCTCCCTGAGCCCTGCCGCCCAGAAGGCGCCGCAAGCCGGCGACGTCGATCACGATGGCGACTCGCACTAAACAAGCCAGTCCTGCTCGAGATCAAGAGACAGCCTTGCCGTTCAACAGAGTAGAAGCCAGGAGAATGGGTCAGCTCGATTCCAGCTGGGTAACGCCGAAATCGGGCTGGCACCACTCCACTCGCCCTCCAAAATGGCATCGCCGCGCTTGCAACGGCAGTGAATGGACTTGGAAAGAATCTTCTGCCGGCCTGAAGCACCTGGTTCTCTCAGAATATGGACTTCGAAGCAGTAAGGTACGCAGTTGTTTCCCGCGTCCTGTGCTTCCCGGTCTCAACCAGCGGTCGAAGGCTCGCTTCCAGTTGCTTCTGCTCCGGTCCGGTCAAGTGCGTGGTAAATACCTCGCGCAGGGTCGGTGTTCCTGGGCGCGGAGCCATGTCGATGTAAGTGTCCCACGCGACTGCTGGATATCGGAGGACATCGATGTGCAACTCCATGTGAATCTCGTCGAATCCCGCCTTCTGGGCCATTGCAACCAGATCCCTCTCTGAAAAATTCGTCACAGGGTCCTTCGCAATCTCCTCAAGCGTCGCAGGAAGCTGGGCCTGCCGGCAGCGGTGCATGAGCCGGACAGGGGGCGAAACTTTGTCTGCCGCGGGGGACTGAAGAAAGCTCGCAAACGCGGCAACATTGACGGCTTCGTCCCGATTGATCGGCTCAGCAATCGAAAGGCGGCCATGTGGTTTGAGCACGCGAAGAAACCTGCGGAAAGCCGCTTCCTTGTTCGCCACATAGGCAAGCACCGCCCGTGTCGTAACCACGTCCGCGGAATCATCCGCAACGCCGTCCAGCAGCTCGGCGGAGGTTTCCAGAAATACGCAGCGGTCCCGTACGCCGGCCTCGATCGCACGTTGCTCCGCATGCGCCAGCAGCGGCTTGGAGACATCGACGAGGATTGCTTTCAATAAGGGGCCCACCCGCTCGAACGCTC
>Ga0302319_10001779_pt1 | contig 47639 bp, 43 predicted proteins | sample Bog_T0_2_FD_203319 | JGI IMG/M metagenome (GOLD analysis project Ga0302319, IMG submission 203319) | Peat permafrost microbial communities from Stordalen Mire near Abisko, Sweden - Bog_T0_2 | ecosystem: Environmental > Terrestrial > Soil > Wetlands > Peat | place: Sweden: Abisko, Stordalen Mire... | reverse complement strand
GCCATCGCTGCCGACGCACTAGGGGCGATGATCGCCCGGTTCGCCGAATTATGGTTGACGCAGGGCTACCGCGAATACGACTTCGACGAGGTCGTTGAGCAGCTGAGCCTCCTCTGGGCCAACGCGCTGCAACTGCATGCGGACGAACCGCCCTCGGACGGTAGGAGCAAGCGCTAGCGCCGTCTGGCGCGCTGCGATCGCTTGATCCCCGAGGCCATCGTCCTTAAGACCCCGGCCGCTCGCTCAGCCCATCCGCCACAATGAACCGACAGCTCCGTTTCCTGAACTTCCATCCCTCTTCGGTCCGCACGAGGCCATCCCGGTAGACGGCGCTGCGTGACTCACCGCTCTGCCGGTCGATGAACAGGAGGTTCTGTTCGGTCTCCGCCGTGCGGGCGTCGTGCATGCGGACCAGCGGCGGGCCGCCGAGATGCAGTCCCTTCGGCGCGGCGTCCGTCATTCTGCGCAATCCCTCGTGACCGTCGAAGGAGCGACCGTACACCTCGAATGATCCGTCCTCGGTGAAGAGGGTGACCCAGGCGTCCGTGTCGTCATAGTCAAGCGAGAGGCAGTACTGAGCCAGGAGATTGGCGATGGCGGCATACTCGTCCCCGGTGGGTTCCCTCGTGGTCATTGAGCATGCCCTTCCGTGGGGTGGTCATGGAGCCGGGACGCCACTATCGAGACCTTGGACGGCGCGTCCATGACCAGGCGGGAGTGGACGATTTTGCCCGTTGCCGTCCTGGGCAAGGGCTCGTCCCAAATCAGGAGCTCCTCTGGTAGCCGACGGGTCGCCACGCCGGCTGCCCGCAAGTAGGTCACGATGGCCACGAGATCGACCACTGCGCCTTCGGCAGGCAGGACCGCGACCGCCAGCCTCTCTCCCGTCGCCGGATCCGGTCGTCCGAAGGCCGCCCACTCCTCGAGGCCTGGCATGCCAGACAATGCGCCATCGATCTCCGCTGGGGAGATCTTGAGACCGTTGCGGTTCACGACTTCCTTCAGTCGACCCACGACGGTGAGCCGTCCGTCGGCGACCTCCACCAGATCACCCGTCCGGTACCACTCGCCCTCGAAGGCGGCCGCGTCGTCCCTGTCATTGAGGTACCCGAGAAAGACCCCAGGACCCCGAAGTAGACCCTCCTGAGGATGCACGGCCGATCCCACGCGCACCTCGGTGCCGGGCATCAAGGCACCGTCATCGGTCAGCCGGCGCATCCGTTCATCGCCGGGAAGGCTTCCTGTGGCATTTGGTGCTTCCGAAGAGCCGTACACCCTGGCGACCTTCATGCCATAGCTGTCCATCACCCGCTCCAAGAGCGGGCGCGGCAGCATGGTCCCGCCGAGTGCGAGCGTGCGAAGCGAGCAGCGACGGTCGGCGCGCGCGTCCGCCACCTTGATGAGTCGCTCGATGATCACCGGCGCACCACCGAGCAGGGAGGCGTCGTATCGGTTGATGCGGTCGAGCGAAGCCTCGGGATCGAAGTCGTCCTCCAGGACCAGCGTGGCGTGCTGATCTGCCGCCAGGTGCATCTGCATCACGCCGGTAATGCTCGTCAGGGGGCTCACGAGAAAGATGACCGTCTCGTGGACGGCCTCGGTGATCAGGGCCATGTTCCGAGCACCACTCGTGAGGGTGTTGAGCGAGTGCGTCACACCCTTGGGCCGGCTCGTGGTCCCTGAGGTGAAGAGGACGACCGCCACGTCGTTTCGTTCCGGCTCCGGCCAGTCGGACCGCAGGCGCGGCGAGGGATCGCGGCCTGCAAACGTCTCCAGGCACATGACGGGAGTGGCATCGAATGCCGACGCCAGACGCTCGGACTCCTCGGTTGGCGCAATGATCAGTGCCGACGGCACGGCGTCGAGCGCGCTACGAACGTCGGCGGGCCCACACCGCCGATCGAGGAGCACGGCGGAGGCACCCAGTCGGAGCAAGCCGTGATAAGCGATCACGCCCTCCGTCGAGTTGCCGGTGATGAGCAGAACCGGGTCTCTCGCGGTGACCCCGGCATGAGCGAGTGCGGCGACTGCCTCCGACACCAGTCGGCTCAGGTCGCCCCAGGTCAGCTCCCGAGCGTTGTCCACCAGGCCGATCTGGTCGGGACGGTGGACACCGGCTGCCTCGATTCCGCTGCGAAGGTGACGATCGTCCCAGAACCCGCTCGCCAGGTACGACGCGGCACGTTCGAAACCGATCCGAGGCGCTTGCCCCTCGCCGAGCCCACTCCCGGCCGCACCCGGGGGGTCCGGTCTCTCTTCCGCTGGCCACGTCACCTTGCCAAATCTTGGTGCAATTTCTATATTGATGTCAATGTCTTCTTTGGCCGCTTCGGCCCCTGCCGAGGACGCAGCGCATGCGGACATCGTTTCGTTTGCCGCCGGCTTCGAGGCGTGGCTCCTCACCCGCCCGGCTGCGCTGGTCAACGCCGCGTTGCCCCAGCCAAGTACAGACGACCGCATGGTGGCGATGCGGCGACTCATGGGCGACCTTTTTGCGGAGGGCTGGGGCCGTTGGGGTTGGTCGGAGGCCTTCGGTGGCTTCGGTGGCACCATCATGCACAGGGCCGTCATGTGGGAGGGCCTGGCCCGGCACGGCGTCGGCAGCATGGCGGCCTTCGAGCATCTCGAGGTCCTCGGTCCCACCCTCCTGGCCATGGGTCCACCCGAGTTCTGTGCGCAGGCGTTCCCCGGTTTCCTCAATGGCACCCAGACCTGGGCGCAGGGCTTCTCCGAGCCCGACGCCGGTTCTGACCTGGCCTCCATACGGACCCGCGCCGTTCTTAATGGGGATGCGTATCGCATTACGGGCCGCAAGATCTGGACGAGCTGGGCGCGTTTTGCCCACTGGTCCCTCGTGCTGGCCCGCACGGGCACGGTCGAGTCGCGCCATCGGGGTATCACCGCCTTCATCGTGGATCTGGGCTCCCCTGGTGTCGAGATACGTAGCATCGCCCAAGCGAACGGCCACGACGAACTGGCCGAGGTGACGTTCGACGACGTCGTGGTCCCCGCTGGGCGTCTCATCGGGTCGCTCGATGGCGGCTGGCCCGTTGCCATGCACATCCTCAGCAGCGAGCGCGGCACCTTCGCTTGGTTCCGTCGCTGCTTCCTGCTGCACCACCTGCAGGGCATGCTCCGTCGCGGCTCGCCCGGGGCAGACGGGCTGCTCGGTGACGCCGTACTCGACCTCGCCGGCCTCGGGGCACTCAGCATGGAGGCCCTGCGGGTGCACGAACTCGGGGCGATCCTCGGACCCCGGGCGGCCTTCACGAAGCTGGTCTTGTGCGCGGCTGAACAGGGCTTGTTCGATTGGGCGTTGGCAAGCGACCCGGACGTCGTCATTGATCCATTCGACGAACAGGGACTGGACCTGCGGACTGCGTATCTGTTCTCACGGATCGTGACGGTTTACGGGGGCTCCCAACAGATGCAGCTCGACACCATCGCCAAGCAGATCCTGCAGTTGCCGGCGTGACCATCGTCGAGGACGCTGACGACCTGTTCCTGAGCAGCGCCCAGGAAGCGCTGCGGTCCACGGACGGCGATGACGCGCTGCGCGTGCTCGGATGGAGGGACCTGTTCGGATCTCTCGATGAAGACCCCGACACCCGGCTCGGCGTCTTGGCCTACTTTCGAGCCCAGGGGCGTGAGTTGGGGACTTCCGGAGCGCTCGGAGAGCTGATGGCCCACCCCTACGCCGTGGCGCTGGACGACCGGCGCGCCATGACAGCGACCGTCGAGCGGCACTCGGCGCGGCGCGGGAGCCGCGCTGTCGTCGTCGGAGTGCCTCGAAGCGGTGTAGTGCTCATCGACCGACCCGGACATGGGATCTCAATCGTGGAGCTCGACACGCTCGAGCTCAGGCCCATCGGCCTGAGCGACGGCCTGGCGCTGCACGAGATCGAATCGGACCTGACCGGCCTCCCGGTCGCGCTCGGTGAGGCCGAGGCCGTGCCGCTGCGCACTCAAAGCGTGCTGCTGGGACGCTTAGCGATTGCCTACGAGATCCTCGGTGCGGCGGAGACGGCCCTGGCCGGCGCCGTCCAACATGCCCGCGACCGCACGCAATTCGGCGAGCCAATAGGCCATTTCCAGGCGGTGCGTCATCTCCTGGCCTCAGCCCGCGTCGACGCGGCAGCGGTCACGGCTCTGGCCCATCAATCGGTTGAGCGGTTCCCGGCGCTCCCCCCCCTTCACGACGCCATCCTCAAAGCCCTGGCCGGTCGCAACGGCCGGCGGATCTGTGAGCGGTCGTTGCAGGTGCTGGGCGCCATCGGGTTCACGACCGAGTACGACCATCACCGCTTCCACAGCCGGGTACTGGTGCTCGACGCGCTCCTCGGCACGTCCAACACGTTGACGACTCAGATAGCCGTCACGCTCAGGGCATCGTCGGGACTCGTGCCGGATCTGCACCCGTCAGCGGAGGCACTGCGGGGTAGCTGAGCGGCGACCTAAGTCGGTCGTCAGCCCGAGGAGGACGCTCGCTCGCCATGGAAGTGAATCAACCGCTGTCGGAAGCGCCAGTCGCCGTCGACTTTCACCAACACGTCCTCGTACCACCCGGCGAGCATCCGACCGGTCGCGGCGTCTCGGAACATGAAGGTCTGCTCGCACTCGGCGGTGTTCACCGACGCCGCCTCGCTAATCACGGGCGCCGCCGCCAGGTGAGTGCCATGCGGAGCCGTGCGGCCGAGTTCCTCCCGGTCCGCTTGCGTCGTCAGGGGAGGTCGGCCCTGCATTTCCAACACTGCGTCCGGCACGAAGAGTGCCATCCACTCGTCGATCTGCTGCCGATCCAATAGCAACCCGTACTGCGAGAGGAGCTCGGTGATCTCGCAACGGTCCTCCAGGCTCAGGCCCAAGACGCTTCTGCCTACGACGACGCGGTCGCCTTGGCAGAGGTCGCCGAGGGCGCAGCCGAGGCCGCCTTCTGCAGGAACCGGTCGACGATCTGGCGATGCGGCGCGCTCGCGCTCGAGATGCTCTCGGCCGCAAGGGCGAAATCCAAGATGTCGTGCATGGATCGCTCGAGGTGCTTGTTCAGTGCCCGCTTGGTGTCGATGAGCGCCTGCGCCGGCTGTCGCGCGATCCGCTCGGCCAGGGAGAGTGCCTCGTCGAGGCTCGATCCGTCAGGCACCACGCGGTTGGCCAGGCCGAACTCCACCGCATCCTTCGCGGAGATGCGATCGCCCGTGAACAGGTACTCCTTGGCGCGCAAGAGGCTGGTCATGGACGGCCAGGTCAGAGCGCCCCCATCGGCCGCGACCAGGCCCACCGAGACGTGCGGGTCAGCCAGGTAGGCGCTCTCTTCAATCAGGACCACATCGCTGAGCCCGGCGAGGCTGCAGCCGAGCCCGACCGCCGGGCCGTTCACGGCGGCGATCACCGGGAAGCGGAACCTGATGAGCCGCTCCACGATCTGACGCGCCTCGTGCAGGATGGCCGCCCTGACCTCCTCGTCCTCGTTCATCCGCTTGAGGAGGGTCATGTCGCCGCCCCCGCAGAAGGCCCTGCCGTTGCCGGTGATCACGACCACCGAGCAGTCCGGGTCCTCTTCGAGCTCCACCCAGACGTCGGCGAGGCGCCGGTGCAGCTCCGGATTGGCGGCGTTCAAGGCCTCGGGTCGGTTCAGACGGAGGATACGTATCCGATCGCGGCTCTCGACGAGGAGAACGGGGTCAGTTTGACTCACGCCCGGCGACCCTACACGGACCAGATATCGATGTCGATGTCATAATGGGCTGGTGACCCCGGACGCCGTCCCTGCCCCATCAAAAGCGGCATCCGACGAGGCGGACATGGAGCTTCTGAGGGAGACCGCGAAAAGGATGTTCGCGGCCGACCCATCGCTGGCGTCGGTGGGTGACGTGGGCTTCCTCGCCCTGCTCACGCCCGAGGATCGGGGCGGCACCGGCTGGTGCCCGAGGGAGGCCTGCGTCGTCGCCGAGGAGGCCGGGCGCGCCCTGACCCCGGTCCCCTGGTCCGCCAACCTCCTTGCCGCGGCAGCCCTCGCAGGCGACAGCCGCTGGCACGACACCGCAAGCGCCCTTCTGGAAGGCGGCCTTGTCGCCTCCGTTGTGCGACGGGACCGCCTCACGACCGAGGGCCGACGCGGAGTCGGTTCGGGGCTCGTGGTCGTGGGCGCAGAGCCGCTGCCCGATGTCCTCCTCTTCATGGCCGCCGATGCCGAGCCCCTCGTCGTCGACTGCCGTTCGGAGCAGATCCCCTTCGATTCCCTCGAGGCGTTGGACACGACTCGCCCCAGTACCACGGCCACGTTGAAGGACGTTCGGGTCGACCACATCATCGGCGCTGATGCCCCGCTTCTCTGCAGCGCGGCCACCATCATCGCCTGCGCTGACTCTCTTGGAGCGTTGACGCTGGCGCGGGAACTGGTCACGGACCATCTGGTGCACCGCATGGCCTTCGAGCGCCCGCTGGCCAGCCTCCAGGTGCTCCAGCACAGACTTGCCGACCTCGCCATCCTGCAGGCCGCATGCTCTGCCATGCTGCGGTTTGCCTCGGAACTTCTGACGAGACCGGCCGCGCTGCGAGAGCGAACGATCACGGCAACCCATTCGTACTTCGCACGCCATGTGCCGGCGGCCCTCGACGAGTGCATTCAGCTGGCGGGGGGAATCGGGTTCACTTGGGAATACCCGCTCCATCACGCTATGCGCAGAAGTGTCGCCAACAGCCACGCTGTGCGCTCTTCCCCCGCTGACGTGGACGGCTTCGATGTGGCGCCGGTCCCGGAAAGCACCGGCAGTGACGAGTTCCGCACCCGCGTCCGGAGCGTCATCACCGCGCACATGCCCTTGGAGATGCGTGAGGGCCATCGCGCGCCGACGGACCAAAAGGAAGAGGCCGCACTGCGGGCGTGGTACCGCACGTTGTACGAGCACCAGCTGCTGGGAGCCTCCTGGCCCGAGGAATGGGGCGGGACGGCCGGGCACCAGCCGGTCCACCAGTTGATCGTGACCGAGGAGCTGATCCGCGCCCGCGCCCCCCGCCCGATCGACCAAGTCCAGCTCGCCAGCCACGTGCTCCTCCGGTTCGGGACCGAGACGCAGAAGGCGCAGTACCTGCCGCGGATCCGCTCCGCCCAGGACATCTGGTGCCAGCTCTTCAGTGAGCCAGACTGCGGGAGCGACCTCGCCGGCATCAGGGCCCGCGCCGAGCAGCGAAAAGATGGCCGCTGGGTCCTCGGTGGTCAGAAGACCTGGACCACCGACGGCCACTGGGCGCAGATGGGCCTGGCCCTGCTGCGCACCTCGACAGAGGGGCGGCGGCATGAGGGACTCACGGCGTTCCTGGTACCGATGGACGCCGCTGGGCTGGAGGTGCATCCGAAGCTGACCATCGGCGGCGCCTACGAGTTCAACGACGTGTTCCTCGACGGGGTCGTGCTCGAGCCGTCCCAGGTCCTGGGCACGGTCGGGCAGGGGTGGCTCGTCGCCATGTCCGGCCTCGAGGTGGAACGCTTTGGCGTCGGCGGGAATGTCCTGTTGCTGGACCTGCTCCTTGCGGATCTCGTCAGCGTCGCCCGTGCCATCCAGGTTGACGGCGCACGCGCCCTCGACAGCTTGGACTTGCGCCGAGATCTCGCCGCATTGCAGTCGGATGCCGCAGCGGCTCGAGCATTCGTGGACGACCACGTCGAGAGGACGCTGCGGGACGCCGATGTGCCGGCCGACGCATCCATTGCGAAGGTCTTGTACTCGGAGACCTACAACGCGATCGCTCGCTACGGAGCAGACCTGATCGCGGAGCATGCACCCGTGCCCAATGTGGTGCAGCTCGAGGCCCAACGCCTCATTGACGCCTGGCTGTGGTCACGGGCCCTCACGATCTCGGGAGGAAGCTCCGAGGTCATGCGTAACATCATCGCCAAGCGTCGTCTGCGGCTACCCCAGTAGTCGCAGGGACAGAGCACCCGCTCGCCTCCGGCGACACGCCATTCGTCACTTGGGAGGCATGCGCAGGCCGCCGTCGAGCCTGATGACCTCCGCGTTGAGATACGAGTTCCGGGCCAGGACCACGACCAGGTCTCCGAATTCGCCGGGCGTACCCATGCGTCTCGGGAAGAGCACATCTTTGGCCAGCGACGCCTTGAGCTCCTCGGAGGCCCGCCCGAAGAGCGGCGTGTCCATGGTCCCGGGGACGATGGTACAGACGCGAATGCCGACGACGGCGAGGTCGCGCGCCACAGGCAGGGTCATGGCGACGATGCCACCTTTTGCCGCGGCGTACGCCACCTGGCCCGTCTGGCCTTCCAGGGCGGCGACTGAGGCCGTATTGACGAGCAGTCCTCGCTCGCCATCTGGCCCCAGGGGCTCATTCTGCATCATGGCAGCTGCGGCGAAGCGCATGACGTTGAACGTCCCGATGAGGTTGACCTGCACGACCCGCTGGAACACATCGAGCGCGTGCGGCTCCCCCGTCCTATTCACGATGCGACCCGCGTGGCCGATGCCGGCACAGCTGATCGCTACTCGCAGCGGAAGCCCGGCGTCGCCCACCGTCCCGATGGCGCGGGCGACCGAGTCCTCATCTGCGACGTCCACCTTGACAAACAGACCACCGACCTCCTCCGCAACCGCGCGCCCGCGCTCCACGTCGAGGTCGGCGACGGTCACGGTTGCGCCGGCCTCGGTTAAGGCCCGAGCCGTGGCCGCACCGAGGCCCGAGGCGCCTCCGGTGACGAACGCGGCGGCTCCCCTGAGCTCCATGCCCAGTTAGCGAGAAACGATCGTGACGCCAGCGGTGCCGGGCGCGCCATAGAGCTGGGCGTAACCAACCTTCGGCGAGCCAGGTACCTGCCGGTCCCCTGCCGTCCCCCGCAACTGCTGGACGAGTTCGTAGACCTGTCGCAGTCCCGATGCACCGATCGGCTCGCCGTTCGCCAGAAGACCTCCGTCGGTGTTGACCGGGAGCGGTCCGTCGATCTCGGTGGCACCCTCGGCGATCAGCCGCTCCTGCTCGCCGTCCTGGCAGAACCCGTTCTCAGCCAGGTGGATGACCTCTGCCCCGGCGTCGGTGTCCTGCAGTTGGATCACGTCGACGTCCTCCGGACCGACCCCGGCGCGCTCGTACGCCGCCTTCGACGCGTCTGTCGTCGGCGCATCGCCGCGCTCGAGGGGGAACGAAGGAGTGTGCACCTCGAAGGCTCCGAAGCGACGCGTGCGCACCACCGACGACCGGAGGTAGATGGGCGTCGATGTGTACCGGTGCGCTATGCCCGCCCGGCAGAGCACGATGGCCGCCGCCCCCTCGTCGGGACTGCAGAACATGAACTGGGTGAGCGGATCGTTCACCATGCGGGACTCGGCGATCTGCTCGATACTGAGAGGGGATCTGCGGAAGGCGTTGGGATTCCGCGCCCCGTTTCGGTAAGCCTTCGCCGCCACGGCAGCCAGGGTCTGGTGGGAGATCCCGTGGTCGTACATGTAGCGCTGAATTTTCATGGCGAAGAACTTCGGGGTGAGGAAGAAACCAAGCTCGCCGTACCAGCTCGGCAGGCTGTATTGGACCGGGTCGGCTGAGAAGGCCCCCACCGGGTGTTTGTCCATGCCGACGGCGACCCCGATGTCGTAGGCCCCGAGCTCAATGGTCTGCACGGCCAGGCTGATGGCACTGGCGGCCGTGGCACATCCGTTGTAAACGTCGGTGAAGGGAATGCCGGTGAGGCCCAACTGGTTCACGACGGCGTCTGGATTGTCGACCTCGTAACTCCCGCCGAAGGCGAATTGGACGTCGCCCCACTGCACTCCTGCGTCGCCCAGGGCCGCCCGGGTGGCCTCTGCACCCATCGCAATCGCCGACTTGCCAGGGAAACGGCCAAAAGGATGCAGCCCTACGCCGATGATGGCCACGTCAGTCACGAGCAGACTCCTCTATCGGTGCGAAGGCGTAGGTCATGACGTCGCGGCCCTCTTCGTCGGCACGGAACCGAACCAGAACGGCCTCCACGCGTTGGCCGATGTGGGGTGGCTCGTCGCCGAACCCGACCAGCCGCGACTCGATTCGAAGTTCACCCTCCAGCTCCACGAACCCGACGTAGTACGGGGCGAACGTCTCGGCAGTCTCGGGACCCGAATACGGGGGGGAAGGAGGCAAGAACTCCTGGCTCGTCCAGGTCCAGATCGTTCCCGTACGTGACAGCTGCACAGGCTCCATACCCATCACGGTGCAGCTGGGGCAGCCCTCCTGCGCCGGGAACGTGAAGGCGCCACAGGCGGGGCAACGCGAGCCGATGAGACGTGGCTCGTCCGCATCCAGGGTGATGAGGCCTTCGGCGATAGCGACTTGGTGCTCGTCCATGCATGCTCCGTGTTGGTCGGTCCGGTGAATCCCACCCGCCGCCGTCCAGAGGGCCGGAACGCCGCTGGCGGCTGCGTCGCCCCAGCGAGCAGGACGCTTCGGCTGGTGACTCGGCAGTATTGATAACGATGTCAATATCATGTCACACTGAACAAGAGAGATGCCGAGCGACGCCCCCAGGCGACGCCGGGCACACGATGTTGCAAAAAGGGGAGGGTGCCGCAATGGCCGCATACGACCTCGTCATAAAGGGGGGGACGGTCATCGACGGCCTGCAGACGCCCCGCTACAAAGCTGACGTCGGCATCAAGGACGGCAAGATCGCTCAGATCGGACGGGTGAACGCGGCCGATGGTGACGAGGTCGTCGATGCGTCCGGCAGGATCGTGGCGCCGGGTTTCGTGGACCTTCACACTCACTACGACAGCCAGGTCTTCTGGGACCCCTGGTGCACCATGTCGGGCTGGCACGGGGTCACGAGTGTTGTCATCGGCAATTGCGGCTTCGGGTTCGCACCTTGCAAGCCGGAGGACCGCGAGCGGGCCATGCTGAGCCTCGCCCGCAACGAGGCGGTCCCGCTCAAGACGATGCAGGCCGGCATGCCATGGGACTGGGTGACCTTCGAGGAATTTCTTGCGAGCGTCGAGCGCACGCCGAAAGGCGTCAACGTCATGTCGTTCGTTCCGCTGGCGCCGCTGTACGGCTACGTCGTCGGCATCGAAGAGGCGAAAGAGCGTCGCTGCACCGATCAGGAGCTCGAGCAGATGTGCGACCTCCTCGTCCACGCCATAGAAGTCGGCGGCTGCGGGCTCAGTGCCCAGATCGCCGGTGAGATCGGCAACGTCCAGCTCGACTTCGACGGTACTCCGATGGTCACGGACATGATGACCGAGCGCGAGGTGATCGCCTTCAGCCGGGCGCTCGGCAGGCTGGGCCGCGGCGTCGCGCAGCTCACTGGCTCGCTCGACTGGGCGGAGCTCATGGCACGCGAAAGCGGTCGCCCGATCATCTGGAACGCCCTGCTCGCTGATGGCGCCCTCAATCAGCACGGCGGCCAGCAGCTGTCCCATCGGGACGCGCTGAAGCGGCTCGCCTACATGAACGAAGAAGAGGGCCTGCGCGTCTTTGCCCAGGCACTCACCACGAACTTCGCCTCAGAGTTCACCCTCGAGGAGTACAACCTCGCCGACACCATCCCGTGCTGGCGGGAAGCGTGCCTCGGCACTGTCGAGGAGAAGATCGTCAAATTCGCAGACCCGGAACGCCGGGAGGCCATGAAAGCCGTGCACGAGGAGCGTGGGGGGCTCTTCGGGGCTGGATACGACCTTTCAGAAATCAAGGTGCACTGGATCTCGAGCGACGTCCCGGGCGCCGCTGAGTTGAAGGACCGCTACGAGGGCTTCACCATCGGTGAGATCGCAGCACGCGAGGAGAAGCACGAGATCGACGCCTTTCTTGACGTGGCCGTGGCCGGACAACTCAGGGTCGGTTTTGCCACTCGCATGTTGTTCACGCCGCCGGAATCGATGAAGGAGATCGCCACCTCCCCCGTCGCACTCCCGGGCGTGAGCGACGGCGGAGCCCACACGAAATTCATCACCACGGCGCGCTACCCCACGGAGATGTTGGGTTATTGGGTGCGCGAGCACGAGATCATGACCCTTGAGGAAGCCCACTGGCGACTGTCGTACTACCCCGCCATGGCCGCTGGACTGAAAGGTCGGGGCCTGCTCGCCGAAGGCATTCCAGCCGACGTCATCGTCTATAACCCAGAGACCATCGACAGCCTCCCCCAAGAGCGGGTTTGGGACTACCCCGCCGGCGAATGGCGCCTCATCCAGAAGCCGGTCGGCTACGACCGGATCATCGTGAATGGCCGCACCACCTTCATCGACGGCGAATGTACGGGCGCGACGCCAGGAAGACTCCTCCTGCACGGCACGGACTGAAAGGAAGACGAGATGACGGACGCCAGCATCGCGACCATCTTCGACGCCGACAACCATTACTGGGAGCCGAGCGACGCCTTCACGCGATATCGCGATCCCAAGTTCATGGACCGAGGCATCTGCGTCGTCGACGTGGAGGGTACGCCCCGCTACTACGTGAACGGGGCGCCGCACCCCATCCTGCCCGGCCCCGGGGATGCCCACCCTCGGCCGAGGCCAGGTGCTCTCTACGACTACTTCGCTGGGCGCAGTACCAAGGCATCACTCGCCGACGAGCTCAGTGCCGAGGACCCGGCGGAGCATCCGGACTGGTTCGAACGTGACGCCCGGCTGCGTCGAATGGACGAGCAGGGCGTCGAAGCGGCCTGGTTGTTCCCGTCCCACGCCGTCTGCGTGGAGGGGCCGATGCAGCCCGACATCGATGCATCGCTGGAGATCCTGCGTGCCTTCAACCGATGGCTGGATGACGATTGGGGCTTTGCCTATCGGGATCGCATCTTCGGGGTGCCGTTCATGTCGCTTTCCGATGTTGATCGCGCCATTGTCGAATTGGAATGGGTCATCGACCGGGGCGCCCGGATCGTCACCATCCGCAACGGACCGGTCTTCACACCGGAGGGATACAAATCACCGGCTGACCCGGCCTTCGACCCTTTCTGGGCTCGTGTCGCCGAGGCCCGGCTCGTGGTGGCGCCCCATGCCGGCTTCGATGATGGCTACCGCGAGGTCGACGAAGCCGTCGCCCGTGCGTGGGGGTATGGCGGATCGCGCCACGACGGTGACACCAACGCGCTGAATGTCTTCGAACCGTTCGTCCAGCTGCTCCAAAAGCACCGAATTATCGAGGATTTCGCCGTGGCGCTGGTGGCGCACGGCCTGTTCCAGCGGGTCCCGGGACTGCGGATCGCCTACATCGAGAATGGCGGGACCTGGGTGCCGAGCCTCCTGCACAAGCTCGACCTCTACGGTGGTCAGAACCCAGAGCTCTTCACGACTCCGCCCGTCGGGCAATTCCTGGAGCACTGCTGGGTGGCTCCCTTCGTCGAGGACAGTGTCGAGGACCTGGCGAGCCACATACCCGTCGAGCGGATCCTGTTCGGCTCTGACTGGCCCCACGCCGAAGGCATGGCCACACCCCGTGATTTCCTCAAGAAGGTCGAGGCATTCTCGGCTGAAGATCAGCGCAAGATCATGGCCGAGAACGCTCGGGAGCTGACGTTCGCCTAGCAGCCGTCTACCGGTGTCGCGGATCGAGCGCCTCGTCATCAAAGACCATGTGCAGGAAAGACGAATAGTCAGGGCCGGCGCGGAGTGAATGGCCGCCGTCGACCGCGAGCATCTGTCCGGTGATCCAGCGTGATTCGTCCGAGAGCAGGAAGCGAATGACGTCTGCGACGTCCTCCGGCTTCCCGACATCGCCAAGAGGTGTCTGATCGACGTAGCTGTTCCACACCGGCCCGCCGCGCTCTATGCCCTCCATGACTTCGGTGGTGATGAACCCCGGCTGAACCGCATTGAAACGAATCCGCGCGCTGCCGTACTCGTCTGCCGCGTTCCGAATCATCGCCTCGATGCCGGCCTTGGCGACCGGGTACGCCCCGAAGTTCGGGTGCGTCACATGGCCCGCGATGGACGAGAGCCCAACAAAGGAACCTCCGCCACTGCGTGCCATATGAGGTACTGCGTGCTTGATGCACAGCAACGTACCGACGATGTTGAGCTCGAGGACGCGGAGGAACTCCTTCGTCTGCTGGAGATGGTAGGGGGCGAGACCGCCACCACCTCCGGCGTTGGCCACCACTCCGGTCAGGCCGTTCCCGAATGCTTCCGTCGCCGCCATGACCCGCACAACGTCTTCCTCCACCGTGACGTCGGCTACCACTGTGTTGACCTCTCCGCCCTCCGCGCGGATGCGGTCGGCCGTGTCTTCGAGTCGATTCTCAGTCCGGCCGCAGATGGTGACCCGGGCCCCTTCTGCAGCCGCCACGACTGCACATGCCGCGCCGATACCCGTGCCACCACCGGTCACGAGCACGGAGCCGCCATCGAGTGATCGACCAGCCATGTTCACGGTCCTCCGTCTCGACATTCTCTGGCCGCCATGAGGCGGGCGCGACGTCTCAATGCACGAGCCGATCGTCCTGGCTCCAATACCGTGCCCGCACGGCCTTCTTGTCCGGCTTCCCTAGAGGACTCATGGGAATCGACTCCACGATGTCCACGGACTTGGGCGCATAGTGCGCCCCCTTTCGCTCCTTGACCAGGGCGATCAGCTCCTCGACATCAATGGTGCCGCCTGGCCGTGGCACGACGACCGCCTTCACCGACTCACCCCATTTGTCGTCGGGCACACCGACGACTGCCACCGATGCCACCATCGGATGGGTCGAGATGACGTCCTCGACCTCGCGCGGAAACACGTTGAATCCACCGGAGATGATCATGTCTTTCTTGCGATCCACGATGGTGAGGTACCCGCTCTCGTCCTGCCGCGCCACGTCCCCCGTGTGCAACCAGTCGCCTTCGAGCGCGGCCTTGGACTCTTCCGGCTTGTTCCAATACCCCTTCATGACGAGGGGGCCCCGCACACAGAGCTCGCCCGCCTCCCCCGTCGGGACCTCATTGCCATCGTCGCCCAACAAGCCCACACGGATCCACGGGACCGGACGGCCACACGTCGCCAGGCGGGCGAGATCGTCGGGATCGTGCTCTTCCTTGCGCAGGACGCACGCGGTCTGTGGGCATTCTGTTTGGCCGTAGAACTGGAAGAAGATCGGGCCCAGCTTGCGGATCGCCTCCTGGAGACGCACCGGAGACATGGGCGATGCGCCGTAGAAGATCGTCTCGAGGCTCGAGAGATCCGTCTCGTCGAACCTCGGATGGTCCAAGAGCGCGTAGAGCATTGAGGGAACGAGCATGGTGGTGGTGATCCGATGTGTCTCGATGGCTTCGAGCACCGCACCGGCCTCAAAGGCCGGCAACACGACCATGGAGCCGCCCAGGAGCAGCAGCGGGACGAACAGGGAGGAGCCGGCGTGACTCAACGGCGTGCAGACGAGGTGGCGGACCTCATCGGGCCACTGCCATTCGGACACCATGATCTGCGCCATGGTGGCGCTCCCCCGGTAGGTGTTCATGACACCTTTGGGCTTGCCCGTCGTGCCGCCCGTGTAGGCGAGCGCAGAGAGGTCCTCTGGCTCAACCGAAGCGGCGACCAGCGGCTTTGGCTCGAATCCTCTTGCGAGCTCGACCAGGTCGTCGCTGAGGTGCGTCGGACCGTAGGACAGAAGACGCGTGAGAGCTGGTACCTGCGATCGAAGCTGCTCGGCGCGCTCCGAGAAGGCCGGATCGAAAATCAGGGTGTCGATGCCGGCGTCTTCGAGCACATAGGCGTGATCGGCGAGGGAGCCAAGAGGGTGCAGCGGAGTGTTGCGGCACCCCGAGACCATGACGGCACCCATAGAGCAGAGCACCTCGGGCCGATTCTTAGAGAGCGTGGCGACCCCCATACCCTGCAGCAAACCCTTCGCCTGGAAGACCTGCACGTAGCGGCTGATCTCATCCCGCACCTGGCTGGCCGTGAGCACACCCCCGTCGATGAAGAGGCAGGGATGGTCGCCATTGCGCTCTAGCGCAGCGATCAGGAGGTCGGGAAGAAATCGGGGGCGGTAGAGCTCGTTCATGGAAGCTGTGCCGCCTTGACCTGCTCTCGTCTTTCTTTGCGAGGAAGGACGGGTCCAGGAGGAAGGTCCGCTTCGACCCCGAGATCTCGCAGCGCCGCTGTCGTCGCAGGACGGATTCCGTAGGCCATATGGACAAACCGCAGGTCGTCGCTATGACCGGCATCCACGAGATGCGACGCCACCAGCGAGATCGCCGCAATCTTCAGCGTTTGGAAGGCCCGGTACCACGCTCGATGCTGGCTCTCGATGCCCGTGCGCTCCTCCCATAGGGCCACAAACTCATCCGCCGAGAGCGCTCCGTTGGTGGCCGTGAAGGACCCTGGCGTCAGCCAGAGCAGCTCGGCCCAGCCGACGTCAGCCAGCGGGTCTCCGACGGTCGCCAGCTCCCAATCGAACACGGCACTCACCTCACCGTCCTGAAAGGCATAGTTCCCGGACTTGGCATCCCCGTGGACGAGCGTCACTGAGGGACACGGTTCCGGGAGCTGGTCTTGGAGTTCCTTGAGCAACCGCTCGAGGGCGGGAAGCGGACCACGCTGCACGCGCTGGATCTCGTCCGACCAGTGGCTGATCTCGTGTTCGAGGTAGTGGCTCCCGTCCCCGATGGCTTCCAGTCCGGTCTCGTCCAGATCCACCAGGTGGATCGCCGCCAGCTGGTCGATCATGCTCTCGCACATGCGGCGTATTAGGTCGGGATCTTCAGGGGGCTCTTCCGAGGAGCCCATCTCGTACACCGTCCCGGCTAACCGCTCCATCAGGTAGAACTCGCGGCCGAGCACGTCGCCCGATGGCTCGAACCATAGGGGCGCCGGTGCCCGGACTGGTGTGTGTACGAGTCCCCGCAGGATGTCGAACTGGCGCCGGAGGTCGTACGGCTCGAGAAGTCCCGGAGCCGGAGGCCGCAGACGCGCCACCACGTCCTTCTGATGGTCCCCAGCGTCATCGGACCAGCAGATCGTGGTCAGCAATGTCTCGGCAGAATGGCCGAACTCCACTCGATCCAGTCCATGCAGCCGCACGTCTCGAGCGTCGGGGAGTTGGGCCTCGACCCAAGTTGTCAGACGGGACTTGGTGTCCATCAGGCGGGGGTGAAGCGGATGTCGATCCGGTCGTAGGCCCGGGCGAAAGTCGCCGGAACGATCTTTGGCTCCGCCGCGTCGATGAGATCCCAGTCCGGTACCCGGCAGAGCAGCTCCTCGAACATCACTCGGATCTCGAGCCGGGCGAGCTGTGCACCGAGGCAGAAGTGGGCCCCGAAGCCGAACGCGACGTGCCGATTATGGGCTCGAGTCACGTCGAGCGCGTCCGGCTCTTTGAACACGCGCTCGTCGCGGTTGGCTGACGCGTACAGCAGAAGGAGTTGGTCTCCGGCGTGGATCTGTTGGCCCTGGAGCTCGTGGTCTTCGGTGGCGGTTCGACTCATGTTCAGGACGGGGGAAACCCAACGGATGAATTCCTCGACCGCCGTGGTGGACAAGAGCTCAGGATCTTCGACGAGCAGCCGTCGCTGCTCCGGCTGGATCGCCAGGTCGCGGATCATGGAGCCGATGACGGTGCGCGTCGTCTCCGCTCCGCCGTCCAGAATCAGGATCGTCTCATCGAGCACGTGCTTGGTACCCCAGCCTTCCGTATGGGCCCAGAGCGAGATCAGATCGTCCTGCGGAGTCTTTCGGCGTTCTTTGATCAGAGGAATCGTGACCTCGGTCCACTCTTGAATCACCGGACCGATCCCGGGGTGCGCGACGTGCGGCGGACCGCTCGGCGACGTCTGGCCGGCGAGTAGCATGATTTGCTCCGACCAGTGACGAACTCGCTCCCATTGCTCCGGCGGATACCCGAGAAGACTTGCGACCATCATCGCCGGCAGGCGTGAAGCGATGGCCTCAATGGCCTCGCACGTCCCCAACGGCACCACGGCGTCGAGAATCTCAGTCACGAGGTGGCGGACGTGATCCTCGTGGTTGCGAACCGCTCGAGGCGTAAACCGCCTCGACACAAGCGCGCGCTGCGACTGATGCGCCGGGTCGTCCAGGTTGATCATCGATTCGTCCTGGGAGAGGTCGATGTGAGGACGCGATCCGGGAGCCGACGAGTAGCGGGCGCCATTTCGCTCGATCGCCATGATGTCGTCGTAGCGGGAGATCACCCAGAGCTTCTGGACTGGATCCCAGAAAACCGGCGCCTCTTCGCGGAGCCGGCGATAGGCATCCCAAGGGTCGACGTAGAAATCCGGATCGAGCACATTGATGTCCGGCATGACGGCACCTTCGGCCGTCATAGGTGCGACACGGCTCGGTCCGACGCGGCCGTCAGGCCCAGCTCAGGCCAGACGCCGCCGATCATGCTCTCCATGATTCCGTAGCCGACAGCATCACCCTCACGGACCCTGATCGGCGTGTCCCGCAGCTGCCCCAGGATCGACAGGTGTTCCTCGTCCCAGCAGTCAGCGATGTACTCGCCGTCGAGATGCAGCCGTCCCATCCATGAACCGTGGATGTGCCCCTTCCAGGAGCCGTAGCCGGCAGTCTTCAAGAAGAATCCGGAATCCCCGAGGGCCTCGACCTCGATGACGCGCTCCTCGCCGCTGTCCATGACGAGGTGCAATTCACCGCTCTGGACAAACCGCGTGTGGGTGTCGTAGCGCATGCGCGGATCGGCCGACCGGACGAGCAACTGCGTGCCGTCGGGCTCGTTGATGTAAGCGGAGGTGTGGTTCCATGCGCCGCCGGTCGTGAAGATTGCCGCTTCGTAGTACGAACCATCGGGCCTTCGATAGAACGAAGGGGTCCACTTCATGATGCCCCGCGGCGCGGTCCTGGTTTGGTCCCGAGCGGACGATGAGCCGATCAGGTCGCCCGGTGCCACGCCGACGCCCTGGCGTACACCCCACGAGTGGTCCCGAAAGCCGAAAGCCTGCTCCTCGCCGAACTCATAGGTCCGGCCATCGACCGTGATTGTGCCCTGTACCCACCCTCCCTGGTGATACCGGATCACGTTCACGTCGACACGGTTGCTCCGACGGCTGCGAACGAGGTTCCGCTCTTCGAAGAATGGCGGGGTCACGCCCGAGAGCACGAGATTGAAGCTGATCGGCTGCACGTCGTTCGGTTCGAGCACGACACGGATCTGGCCGAGCGGCTCCACGACCTCGTACCGGATCGGTCCGATGGCGGTCTCTTCGGGAGCCGACCGGAGCTCCCTGCTCCCCCGAACCGTCCATTGCTCACGACCGCGGGAGACGCCGCCGAAGCCGTCGACGATGCCGCGGTTGTGGTACTTGCCGAGGCCGAAATCGGCCTGCACAGAGCCGTCCACGCTGGCGATCGAGACCCAGATCTTCTCCGTCCAGGCGAGATCCGACTCGCTCACCGTCGCAAACGTGTCGACGATCTGGTGGTTCAACGTCTCGTCAGCTCCGTGCAACGGGCCGATGTCGCGAATCGCCATGTTCCTCCCTCTTCAACTGGGCCGCTACGCCCTCGTGGTCATTCCGACACCGACGATGCACCACGCCCGGCGACACCGAGCACCAGCTGGCCGGCGGCCAGGCCAGAGGCAGTTCAACGGACGCCATGTTCCTGAAATTAAGATTGATTTCGATGTCAATATCTAGCATGATCAAGTCGGGGTGTCTACCGAGCCCAGCGACTGGTTCAAGGGAACCCAGGGTGGCCCGCGATCGCCAACTGGGCGCGGCGAGACCGCTCTCCTTCTACGTCAATGTCGAGATCTGTCTCAGGGGAGGTACGGGTGAGGAAGATGACATTTTCCGACGGGCGGACGTCGCAACAGAGGGCCCATGGAGACGAGGGACCACTGTTGCTGCGCACAGCGATTGTCTGCGGCACGGCGTGCGGTTTCAGTCTTGTTGTCGATGCGACGGCGTCTGCTGCCTCAATCAACCCGGCTTCGCCTTCAGCATCTCGAAGACCGGCTTTCTTTCGTTCAGCCACTGCGGCGAACGGCTCGGCGCGGATCTCATGATCAACCACTTGCCGCTCACCCGCAGGGATCCGATCCAGGCCTGCATCATCAAGGCCCACCGTGGCACCGAACCATTCCTTTAGGGTGGTGGATGACACGATTTTCCAATTGCATGAACTCGGCTTCTATGTGCTCGCCGGTGCGCCGCAGTCGCCGGCAGAGCTGCTCGATGAAGTGCCCGCGGCAGAGTCTCTTGGTCTCGGCAGTGCGTTCATTTCCGAGAGGTTCAACATTAAAGAGGCGGTGACTCTATCGGGTGCGGTAGGTGCCAGCTCAAAGAGCCTCGGGATCGCCACAGCAGCGACCAATCACAACACCCGCCATCCTGCGGTCACGGCGTCCTACGCGACGACCATGCACCGACTCACAGGCGGCCGGTTCACCCTGGGACTAGGACGCGGCATAGAGCCGCTCTTCGACGCCTTCGGCATCCAGCGCATCACCACCGCGCAGATGGAGGATTTCGTCCATATTCTTCGTCGCCTCTTCCGCGGTGAGCTGGTTATGGGCCACGATGGGCCCGCTGGGAAGTTCCCGGTGCTTCACCTTGATTCCTTGTTCGACGAGGACATCCCAATCGGCGTCGTGGCATTCGGACCGAACACTCTCTCGTTGGCCGGACGAGCTATGGACATGGTCGTCCTCCATACCTTCTTCACGGACGAAACAGTCGAGCGTTGCGTACGGACAGTTCGGGAGGCAGCTGAGCAAGCCGGTCGGGACCCTGCTTCGGTCCGGATCTGGTCTTGCTATGCCACAGTGCACGACGGTCTTCCGGATGAGATCCGTCTCAAGAAGACTGTCGGGCGCCTGGCGTCGTATCTTCAGGGCTATGGCGACCTGCTTGTGCGCACGAATCGATGGGACACGGAAGCGCTGGCGGGCTTCCGTGCCGATCCCGTGGTCTCCAGCTTTCCCGGAGCCATTGACGACAAGGCCGATGCGGCCACGCTCGAGCACGTGGCGACGTTGTTGCCAGCAGAGTGGCTCGAGCCGGCAGCCACCGGCACGCCCGAGCGCTGCGCCCGCCGCGTACTTCGTCAGTTCGACCTCGGTGTGGACGGAGTGATCATGCACGGTGCCTCGCCCGAACAACTTGGACCCGTCGTTGACGCGTACCGAAAGATCCGGCCAGAGGGTCGCTTTGACAACCTCGACGCGAACCCGGGACGTTGATGGAGGCGGTCGCCGAGCGCGCTGAGGACATCACTCCCGAGTGGTTGACGCAGGCACTCCAGAGCGCTGGGCATGACTACACCGTCACCTCGGTTGGCCACCGTGAGATCGGTACTGGTCAGATGGGATCCACGCATCGCTTGGTACTCGGTTATGAGGGTCCCCCGGGTCCGCCCACGCTGGTCGCCAAGCTGGCATCCCCCCACGAGTCCACGCGGCAACTCGTCTCGGCGGGCTACGCGGCCGAGGTGGGCTTCTATCTGCAGCTCGCTCCGCAGCTCGAAGTCAGCACACCCAAATGCTGGTATGGCGCGATCGCCGAAGGGAACACCGAGTTCACCCTCATGCTGGACGACCTGACACCCGCCGCCCCGGGCGTGCAAGCCGACGGCTGCACCGTGGCACAGGCGGCGGCTTCCATCGAGAATCTGCTGGGGCTCCACGTGCCACTGTGGAACGACGAGAAGCTGGACGAGCTGACGTTCCTCATGTGTCCCAGCGAAGCCATGGCTGCAGTCATGGGTGATGTGACGATTGCCGCAACCGCAGGTTTCATCGATCGATACGAGGATGAGCTCGGCGAGGACAATATGGAGACTCTTCGTCGCTCCTCCGAGGTGATGGCGGACTGGCAGCTGGCACGGCTCAGCCCCTTCTCCACCATCCACGGCGACTATCGGCTCGACAACCTCCTCTTCTCTCCGGACGGCGACGTCGTCGTAGTGGACTGGCAGACGGCGGCCGTGGGGCCTCCGATGCGGGACGTCGCCTACTTCCTGGGGACCAGCCTGGACAGCGAGGTCCGCAGAGCCCACGAAGAGATCCTCGTCGGTGGGTATCACTCCTCGCTTGTGGCCCGCGGCGTCACCGGGTACCAAGCCGATCGGTGTTGGGACGACTACAGACTTGGACAATTGCAGGGGCCGATGGTGACGGTGATCGGCTGCATGTACGCCACGGGAGCGCGCACGGACAAATCGGACGCCATGTTCTTGGCCATGGCCCGACGCTCGTGTGCTGCGATCAGGGATCTGCGCTCGCTTGAGCTTCTCTAAGTGCCACCCGGTGGGACTGCATGGGTTTCAAGTCGTAGTCACCACCGACAGCTCGCCGACAGGTGACGTCGTGCAGAACGGCTCATACTCCACGTCACCACGAGGAGCCAAGTACTCCTTCTAGCTCCGCTGCAATGGCTGTCATGCCGGCCTCGTTGGGATGAAATGAGCCACCCGTCTGCTCCAACACCTGATGGAAGGGCTGCACCCATGGTTCCGGGGAGCCCAGGGCATGACCGACGCTCAGCGATGAGGCCAGGATCAGTTCCGCCCCAGTGCGATTTCCTGCATCTCTGAAGACCTGGCCGACCGCCGTCTGGATGAGCAGGAGCTGACCCAGTTCCTCAGCTGAGAACGGTACAGCGCGATGCGACGCATCGTCGAGAACGGTCAAATAATCGACGAGGAAGACCCGCGCTCTGGGTGCCTTCGCATGTGTCTTCTCGACGACCTGGACGAGACCGCGAGTCGCCTCCTCAACAGCGTCTTCCCCAGGAAGTGGGATCCCATCGGGGAGCATCGCTTCCAGCATCGAGACGATCGGCGAGTCCGGTTCGAGGCGCGACCAGGCAGCGTAAAGCATTGATCCGGCGAACTGAAGGTCGTTGCCACCAGCCGTGATCGTCACGACGTCCGCATCGGCGGGGACACCATCGACTTGCGGCGGAAACACGGTTCCTTCGGCCACTTGCTGGGGCGTGTCGAGGATGTTCGCGGTGGTAGCGCCGGATACCGTGAGATCGACGAGCCGGGCGCCGAGCCGCTCCGCGAGCTGGTGGGCATAGTTCTTCTCGGATCGCATGGCCGCCAAGTCCGCGACAGGCTCGATTCCAGGTCCGGCGGCGAACGAACTCCCCAGGGCTGCAATGAGTTGATATCTACACGAGACGAGCATGCCAGCCGGCGTCAACTACACGGAGTTTGAAATGCTTGGCGACGAGATGCCCGTAATCCCTACTCGAGCGGCCGCATGACGTCGACTGGACCGAAATCCCGTCACCCGAAGCAATCGAACTTCCGAGACCGGCACCCAACCTCAGTTGAAGGAGCTACGAGGACTGAGTCATAGCTGTGACGACCGACTCGACGTGGTCCATGAGGACCTGCAGGGCGGCCGCAGGGTTCAGCTCGAGCACCTCGCTCTCCTCTTCGTAGATCAGGACGTGCCCTGCCCGAAAGAAGTACGCATCACCTGTCTCGGCGACCTCATCAGGCCAGTCACTCTCCGGGTATTGACACCGAAGGCGACCTTTGAACATGTAGCCGTAGTGGGGACACGGGCAGACTCCTCCCGGAAGACCCCGGTAGAGCTGCGTATGGTCGCCCGGAGGCGTCACCGTGTGTCCCACCTCGAGGTCTCCCCACTGCACCGAGCTGAATCCGGTGCCGCAAAGTGGCCAGCGTCCTCCCCCGCCGCGAGGGAGGTCTTGCAGCTTGCTTACGGGCATCGTTCACTCCCCTGCTTCTTGACGACGGACTTCCGGCTCCTTGTCCAGACGCGGACCACTGTGCGGCACCTCAGCTTTCTACGACGAACTGGCCGTGGCCGTGCCCGGGATGTCGGTTCCGCAGGTCGGCTGGGCGGATATGGGCGTGAAGCCGTTCTTACCGGCCAGCATCATCCACGAGCAGCTCTTGGCATCGTCGTGCCCGAAGTCCGTGGAGTAATTCCAGCTTTGGGGCAGAAGGCCATTGGCGTTGTACGACTTCACACCCCGCAGGGCCGTGATGACGCCGGCTCGGGTTGGATTCTTCCCTGCCAGCTGCAGTCCCTTGATCATCAGGTCCGCGCCCAACCAGGCCTCGTACTCGCTGAAGGAAGGGAAGTCAGTCTTGGAGTACCCGTCGTACTTCTCCATGGCCGCCTGCATCTGCTTGGTCGCGGCGTTGGGAAGCGACCAGGGGCGGAACAGCGAGTAGAAATAGCTGCCCTGCACCGCCGACCATGCCGCGGAGTGGACGGCATCAGGCTGGTAACCGGTCGCGAACAGGCCGGTCGCCTTCACGCCCGCCTGCTTGAGTGCTAGAGCCAGGGCGAAGTTCGAGTTGTTGTCCATCTCCGGCGCATACGCATCGATGTGATTCTGCTTCGCCGACAGCGCTTCGCTGGTGAAGTCCACACCCCCGAACGGAACGGTGGTGTCGAGCACGCCGGTCTTGCCTCCAGCATGATTGAACGAGTCCGACGTCTGGATCGCGGCGCGGCTGGAAGACGGTGAGATCCCGTACCCGTAAGTGGCGAGCACCTTGGCCCCATGCTGCTTGAGGAAGTTCCCGGCCAATGTCGTCACCGGGTACTTGGGATTGAGGCTGCCGACGTCAGCGGCGAACATGTTGGTGTAGGGCTGCTCGCCCCATTCGGGACCGTCGCTGTACGAACCAGTGACCGGAACGCCCGCCTGCTGGGGGTACTTCGCAGCGAGGAAGAGGAGCGGGCTCTGCGACACGATGCCAAACGCCTTGGAGTCAGCCGCCTGCACGGCGGTAGCGATCGCCGTCGGGCTCGTCTGGTCGTCGATGATCAGCGGGACGATCTTGTGCCCGTTCACACCGCCTTCTGCGTTCTGCAGGTCAACTCTGGCTTTGAACGCTCCTGGTGACGTGCCATCCTCGGACGCACCTTCACCCGTCACCGACGTGATGTAGGCGATCGTGATCGGAGTCGCCGCCGTCGCCGCCGTCGCCGACATGGGCGTCGCCGCAACGAGTGCTGTGGGCACTCCTGCAACGACCGCCAACATCGCCGCGGCGAGCGACCCCTTCCGTGTCCAACCTCTGCGTGACTGCATCTGTCCTGCCTCCCCCCGACCCCCGGTCGGTGATCTGCGAGCGAGCTCGCTGAAGTTACTTCTTACCCTGCGCTTACTTTGTTCTGGACTTTTTTGGTGGTCGAAAAATAGCCATTGGCGGGTCTCAGCGTTACGCGGGCCCCAGAAGATGCACCCGAGTCCGGGTACGACGCCCTCCTCACGAGATCACCGTGGAAGAAAGGGCCTGGTGGTCGCTCACCGCGCCGCCGAGCCGTTCCAGCATGGCGGTCGTGATTGGCGGCGCCACCTTGAGCGTGATGGCCCAGAGGAAGAAGCCGTAGACCATTCCTGCTCCGATGCTGTTCCAGGCCTCGTCCCACGATGGAGCGTCGGCACCTTCGGCCCGGAGTCGATCCAGGTAGTGCGCCAGCAGTTCCGATTCGTTCTTTTGGCGCTCGTCAGGGCTCAATGTGCAGCCGATGTGGTAGCCCACGTCGAGATACCACGGTCCACGCTGGACCAATTGCCAATCGACCAAGCACGTCTCCCGCTCGCCGTTGAGATAGATGTTCCCAACGTGCGCGTCGCCGTGGAGCAGGCAGCCCACCTCGACGTCACGAGAGTCGCTCGCGAGCCGGCGGACGGCCTCAAGCAGGCGCTCCCCGTCACGCACGTCCTCGGGCACCAGGGATCCGATCGGCCCTTCGAAGTTCCCGTTGATCTCAGGCAGCCCTCGGGCACGCATCGTCATGTCGAGCCGCGGAGTGAGCCAGGTCTCGTTGGTGCGATTCATCCGCCACGTCCGTCCGTGCAGAATGGCGTATTGCTCGAGGCTCTCCGCCACCTGGTCGGGCGTGTACGGGCTCAGCGAGTCGAGAAAGGTTGCACCGTCAGCGGCCACGTCGCCCGTGATGATGACGCCGTGATTCGTGGTCGCATCGATGTCGACGTAGAAGCACTCGAGGGTCCGCACGCCGCATGTCGCGGCGAGGTGCCGGTAGAACAAGGCTTCCGGAATCCCGGCGCTCCGGCTCGCTGGCCCACCTTCCGAGCAGTCGGCGAAATAACCCTTCACGCACAGTTCCGAAGGGAGTCCTGGTGGCATTTCGTCGCATTGCATGCGGAAGCGTGCATTCGTTGACACGCGGGACACCACCGGTCCAGGCTCGACGGAGCGCACCGCGATCCCCGGGTATCGCTGGCCCAGTGCTTCGCTCAGCCAAGTTGGATCGAGGACTTCTGCGAGCGTGTCCGGCACCGGAAGCGACATGGGTCCCCTCTCCTAGCTGACTTCGTCGCGGAGGCGATCGCGCAGCACGTACTTTTGGATCTTCCCCGTTGAGGTCCGCGGGAAGTCCTCCACAGGGATCAGCTCCTCCGGCCATTTCTGACGGGCCACACCCGCCGCCTCCAAGTGGCTGCGAAGCTCCGGCAGGTCGGGCGCTTGCCGTTCGCCGACCATGCGGAGAAAGGCTGCCGCGTGTTCGCCCATACGGGCATCGGGTGCCGCGACCACGGCGACTTCGGCCACACCGGGAAAGGTCATCAGGACCTCTTCGACTTCGGCGGCGCTGATGTTCTCACCTCCGCGGATGATGACATCGGAGATCCTGTCCGTGATGGAGAGGTAGCCGTCCGGGTCGAGTACACCGACGTCGCCCGTGTGGTACCAACCATCCCGGTCGAAGACCTTCGCCGTCAACGCTGCGTCCGTATAGCCCAGGAAGCATTCGGGCCCGCGCGAGAGGATCTCGCCGGGCTCGCCTGCCTTCACTTCCACGCCCTCGGGGTCGACGAGCTTGATCTCACAGCCCGGCAGGGGCCTCCCCGCGCTCGCCAGGCGCTTGTCCAGGGGATCGGCATACGTGCAGCCGGTGATGGAGGGATGCTCGGTGGATCCGTACATCGAATAGATCATCAGACCGATTGCTGTCCCCCGCTCCATGACTGCACGCGGCACGGGGGCGCCTCCCATCCCTTGATAGTGCAGGAGATCGAGGTGCTCCTCGCTGCAGCCCGGATGATCGAGCAGGCTGGTGAGGAAGTACGGCGCCCCGCCACCAGCACTGAGATCCTCCTTCACCATCAGTTGGAGCACATCGCTCGGGTCCCATTGGTCGACGAGATGAACGGGCTTGCCGCGATCGACGGGGATGAGGAGCGCGCCGAGCATCCCGATGGCATGGCTGATCGGGTTGGCGACGAGCGATGCCCGATCGCCTGGCGGAGACGTCGCTCCCAACTGTGCGATCTCCGCGCACACGGTCTGGTGTGAGTGGATCACGCCCTTCGGGCTCGACGTCGTGCCAGAGGTCCAACCCACGAGGGCGGGGGTGCCGGGATCGACTCCGATTGGCGCCCCCAGCGGGTCGGCCGCCAGAAGGTCGCTGAACGCGATGCTGCCCTCCGGTCCGCCTCCGTCGAGCACGACGAGCTGCATATGGGGAATGTCCGGCACCTCTTCGAGATTGGCCAAGAAGTCCTGGTGCCCGAACTTCGCCGCAGTCACATGCACTTTGGGATGACATGCCTCGAGGATGTACGCCGTCTCGCGGCTCCCGTAGATGTGCACAATCGGAGCCACGATGGCACCGACGAGCGAGGCGGCGTAGAAGGTGACGGCTCCCTCGAGCCAGTTCGGGGTCTGGAAGGTGACGACGTCTCCCGGGCGCACACCGTTGGCCACTAACCCGGAGGCAGCCCGTCGCGCCAGGTCGAGGATATCCCCGAAGGTGCCGCTCCACGGGCGCGTCTGGGAGTGGATCACGAACGGAAGATCCTTCTGGGCCCGGAGCCCGTCGAACATCCGTTGACCCACACTGTGGTCGGGCCACCACCCCTCGTCGACAAACCGGCGGCGGTCCCCGGAAGAGATCTCGCGCAGGACCCACCTGGAGTCTTCCATCAGAGCGACACCCTCCCCGTTGGACCAACCCCACCCCAGCGAATGGAGCGCATGATATTCAGGACGGTGGCTCTTGCGAAGTTGGAACCAATGTCAGTTTTCTGACCCAGGAATGGGAGACGACGCATGGCTCCTGGTCCCTACTTCGCCGTTCGGCCGGATTTTGCCGGCCGACGGGACCCCTTGGATGGCACTGGCGTCTGAGCCTGTCCGTTGATGGCCGACCAGCAGAACTCCCACAACTTGTCAGCGATCTGATCGGTCGGTTCATTCAGGCCCGCGCAGTCGTAGTGATGGAAGACGGCCATCGTGAGCTGAGTGATAAGCCAGGCGGAGTACTCGGGATTCTTCGCTTTGAGGTGTCCCGCGGTCACTGCAGCCCGTATCTCATCGACCAGGAGATCCGTATAGGGCTGCGTTGCCTGGGAGACCTCGGCCGGGTAGAGCGTCTGCAGTCGGAAATGCTCAGAGGTGATGAAACTAGGGCCGCTCCTGGACGCACCGAGTCCTTTGACGGTCGCCGTCACGTAGAACTGCAGCCTCTCGACGGGGCCCGAGAGCTTGGCGGCCTGCTCGCGGAACGCGTTGCAGTTTTCATCGATGACGTCCTCAATGACGGCCAGCAAGAGGTGGTCCTTGCTCGAGAAGTAGCGGTAGAAGGTCTGGAGCGCAATGCCGGCTTCCTTGATCAGGTCCTGGGTCGTGAATCCCGGCCCCTTCGTCTCCACCAGGCGGCGGGCCGCGTCTACGATCACTCGCGCCTGCTCGAAACTCCGATCCTTCGACCGCTGCACCACGGGTGACCGATCGGCGACTCGATCAGCCCAGGTCGCGCGAGGCGCAGGAGCGGGACTCACGAGACGATCCCGGAGGGCACGGTGGTGGTCCTACGCTCCATCATCAGAACGGCTCCGCGCTGTAGGCCACGGCCCCGCCGTAGTGCGGTGAGGAGTGGCATGCGACACCGACGGACACGCCTGAACGCTGACGCTCTCCGGCACGGCCGGCCAGTTGCAGGTAGCACTCGAGCATCTGAGGCACCCCATGCATCCGCCCGTTTCCGAGGGCCCCTCCCCCGCTGAGCACGGGTACCGCGCCTTCTTGGTCGCTGTCGATGCCGCCCTCGAGCACCAGTCGGTGCGCTTCACCAACTGGACAGAGTCCGAGCGCCTCCATCCAGAGATAGACGAAGGGAGAGAACCCGTCGTAGACCAGCGGAAGGTCAACGTCCGCCGGTGCGATTCCCGAGCGCTCCCAGAGCCTGCGGGCCGTCTCCAGTCCAACCTCCATGACATCGTCCAAGGGCCAATGGAGCGGAAGTCGATGACGCAACGGGGCCCCCGTGGCGTAGCCGGCCACGTAAACCGGTCGGTTCGGAAGGTCGCGCGCGCGCTCGGCTGACGTCAGGACGAAACAGGCCACCCCGTCGACGGGAAGATCGCAGTCGAGGCGGCAGATGGGATCGTTGATCATCGGCTCGGCCAGGTATTCCTCCGCCCGGAGTGGCTTTTCGTGCCAATACGACCAAGGGATCCGGGATCCGTTCTTGCGAGCCTCCACGAGCACCGAAGCCATCGCTTCGCGGCTCGCCCCGTAGCGTTGGAGATACTCGTTGTAGGTCAACGCGATCATCGACAGTGGGCCGAAATAGCCCTGTGGTGCGGTCCACTGCTGGGCACCTCTCACCTCGGTCATCGGATTTGCGTGGTACTTGCCGAGCGGGTTGTGCAGAGCCCGATGCACGAGCACGTAGTCGGCAGCTCCGCTCACCACTGCGTTCACCGCGAGAGAGACCGCTCCGGGCAGCTGGCCGAATCCCTGGAAACCGGCGGCGTACTCGGGATTCACGCCGAGATGCTCCGCCAACCAATTGGACGAGACCAGGCTGACTCCGTCGACGGCGGCGTGGGCGCCGGCGGTCGGGAACAAGCTTGCCGTCACGAAGCCATCCACGTCCCCGACCCGCAGGCCGGCGTCCGCAATGGCCCGTCGCGCGGTCTCAACGGTCAGCGCGCCGAGCGTCGACTCCGCGTGTCGCTCCACTTCGCTCTGTGCATACCCAGCAATGGCGACCTGATTGCTCGACGCCATCCGCCCGCTCACGAGTCGACCTCGAGCTCGAAGGCGGGGACGGCTGCACCCGGCGCAAGGTCTTCAAAGACCAAACGGACGGGAGCGCCAAGGCGCAGGGGTGCATCGGGACCGTCGACCAGCCGCCCGATGAGTCGCAGATCCGCCTGCACGAGCAGTTCGACATCGACCAGCACGAAAGGCACATCGAACCCGGGGAGGAAGGACTGTCGCATGACCGTCCACGACCGGATGGCCCCGGCGCCGTCGACGGACTCGAACGCGAAGGCCGGATCAGTGGAACCACAGCAGGGGCAAACGGCGTCCGGTGGGTGACTGAGCTGGGCGCAACGGGTACAGCGGGCGATGACGAGGCGATGGGCAGCAGCCGCTGACCAGAACGGAGCGGAAGTCTCATCGGGGACAGGTACCGGGCGGTTCGTCACGGTCAAAGGACTACCCCTGCCGCTTTGAGGTCGGCGATCTGCTCCCACCCGTACCCCAGCTCTAGGAGGAGCGCTTCCGTGTCCTCGCCGTGTTCTGGCGCTCGCCGCAGGGGCGGGGGCCGGCCGTCGAACTGCACCGGAACCGCTGGAAGGCGGTAGGCGACTTCGCCTTCGATCACGACGTCGCCGACATACCCATTGGCCTCCACCTGGGGGTCAGTGAGCAACTCCGAAACAGACTGGACTGGAGACCAGGGCGCATCGAGGGTAGCAAGCAGAGTCTTCCATTCCTCGAAGCTTCGCTTGGCGAATTCCAGGTCCAACTCCTTGACACACGCCGCTCCGTTCTCCCGCCGGACCACAATGTCGGAGAAACGCGGATCCTCGGCGAGCTCGGGACGATCGATGAGCCGGCAGAAGTCACCCCAGTAACGGTCGGGCTGCAGAAACACCAGCGAGATATGGCGATCGTCCTTCGTTCGATAGACGCCGACAAGGGGGTTGAACTGAGGCCCGCGCCCGCTCGACGGAGCCGGCTCATCCCCCCCGAGAGCCGCCAAGAGATCGGAGGAGAGGGTCCACATGGCTGTCGAGAGAAGCGAGACGTCGACGACCGAACCGGTTCCCGTGCGCGTTCGCTTGAGCAGGGCCGCCGCCACGCCAAAGGCCAGTGCCAACGCTCCATTGCGGTCCCCCATGGCGCCACGTTGCCCGATCGGATATTCCCGCTCCGGCGGTGTAAGCATGTGTGCCAACCCACCCCGGGCCCAGAATGCCGTCGCGTCGTAACCGGCCTTATCGGCATCGGGCCCCTTGGCCCCGTAGCCGTGGCCCCTGGCGTAAATCAAGGCGGGGTAACGACTCGTCAGGGCATCGGCGTCGAGGCCGGCCCGCTCCAATGCGCCGGGCCTCACGTTGGTGAGGAAGACGTCGGCCGATGTCAGGAGCTTGTGCAGCACCGACAGTCCCTCTTCGTTGCGTATGTCCAGAGCGATGGAGCGCTTGCCACGATTGGCCAGTGCCAAGGAGAGGTTGATGCCACCACGCTCGGACCCGATCCCTTGCGTGGCCAGGCCGCGGTACGGGTCCCCCGCCGTGGGCTCGATGTGCACCACCTCCGCGCCCCAGTCGGCCAGAAGCGCCCCTGCGACAGGGACGAACACCCACTGGGCCAGTTCGACGACGCGAACTCCCTCGAAGGGCTGGTCCCCCGCTTCTGCCTGCTCAGCCATGTCCAGCGCTCAGGCCGACGGTGACAGCACGACGACGGGGATTACCCGGTCGGTGCGGGACTGGTACACGTCGTAGTTGGGCCACTGCTCCGCAACGATCTTCCACAGACGCGCCTTCTCGTTTTCCCCTGCGGTACGCGCCGTCACGTCGATGTGATCCGACCGATCCTGGATCTGCGCCGATGCATTCGCGACCAGATTCAGATACCACTGAGGGTGCTGCGGAGCTCCACCCATTGAGGCAACGACGAGATAGTCGCCCCCATCGCGCGCGTGGATGAGCGGCGTGGTCCTGGGTTGCCCGCTCTTCCGTCCCGTGGTGGTCAGCAACAGGGTGGGCACCCCGTTCCAGATGTACCCCACCTCGCCGTCAGTCTCCTGATATCGGCGAACGTGCTCCTCCCCGAGCAGCAGCAGGTCGGGAGCCTGATATTCGTCTTCGCTCAACGTGAACTCCTTCGGGCGTGGTCAGTCGAATCGAACGGGGATAGCCGTGGCGCCCCGCTCGTAGAAGCCGATCAGCTGAGGTGTGTCGGCGTCGGGATCGAGCCGCAAGTTGGGGAGACGGTCGAGCAGCTCATTGATGGCGACCGTCATTTCGGCCCGGGCTACGTGTTGTCCGAGGCAGACGTGCGGGCCCCCCCCAAAGCCGAACGTGGGCTTGAGTGGGCGCATCGGGTCGAAGTCGTCCGGACGATCCCAGCGCGCCGGGTCGCGGTTGGCGGCGCCGAGGCAGATATGGAGCACCGATCCCTTGCGAAGGTGCGTGCCGAAGAAGTCGATGTCCTCAGTCACCCAACGCGAGAACATCGGATCGGTCGGGGCCCAGCGCAGGGACTCCTCTATGGCCGGGCGCAGCAGGCTCCGATCCGCCCGGACGGCTTCGAGCAGCTCGGGCCGTTGGAGCAGTGCGGCCAGGGTGATCCCCATCTGCTTCCACGTGGTGCCCGAGCCGGCAGCAAGCAGGAGCAGAGCGAATGAATAGATCTCGGCATCGCTGAGCCGATGGCTTGCCCCGTCCTCATCGGTGATCTCCGCCTCCACCAGCACGCTGATCAGGTCGTCTTCGGGTTGCTCCCGCCGTGCCAACACGATCGGCGCCAACATTTCAATGATTCGCTCGGGCTGACTCAGAGACTCCCGGACATCGAGAGCCTGTTCGACCGGAAGGCCGAAGCTCCCCGTGATCGTCACCACCGGGATGGCGGCGCACAGCTCGACGTTGAGCTCCGCCCTGCCGCTCCTCTCGAAGGTGTCGATCAGGGAGTGGACCGTCGACCCGATCCAGTTCTCGACCCACCACTTGACCTTTGCCGGAGAGAACGAGGGCTGGACCAACGCCCGATAGCGGCGGTGCTGTACGCCGCCCATCGACAACATGCTGTTCGTCGGGCCCGGTTCGCCGTCCTCGAGGTCCACAACTTCGGCCGAGGACGCGAACGTCTCCGGGTTGCGATAGGCCGCGTCACAGGCGGCCCAGGTAAACGCCGAAAAATGAGGCAGATCCGGGTAGGGCAGACCGTGAAAGAAGATGTCTTCCTCAATACCCGAGAGCGAGTGCAGCGTGCCTTCGTGCACCGCAGCCTGCTCGCGCAGCCGTTGCCACACCGGATAGGGGTCGTCCCTGTAGGTGCCCCCATTCCAGCCTTGGACGTTGCCGGCCAGGTCGAAGAGCCGGCGCACCCGGTCGGGGTCGAGCAGCTCGCTCGTTTCCGTCATTTGGCGACGTACCCACCATCGATGGGGAGCAGAATGCCGGTCACGTTGGCAGATCCATCCGAACACAGGTACACGGCGGCCTCAGCGCAATCCTCTGCCGTGATCGGCTTGCCCATGGGGTGCATCGATCCGGTGTGAGTTGCAACTGCTTCGAGGTCCTCGCCGCTCAGTTCCATGCCGCCGGCAGCCATGAAGCCCGTGTACGGCATGCCGGCGGGGCAGATAGCGTTCACCCGTATGCCGAACGGAGCCACCTCGACGGCGACCGCCCGGGTGAGCTGGTGTACTGCACCCTTCGTGGCGCCGTAGACGGAACCGCCCCAGCCCACGAGGCCGGCGACTGAACCCGTATTGAGAATGACGCCTCCGCTTCCCTGTTCCTTGAAGCGAAGAACGGCGTGCTTACAGCCGAGGAAGACACCTCGGAAGTTGACGGCCGTGAGTCGCTCGAAGTCTTCGACCGAGTGCTCTTCGAAGATCATGCCGAGCCGAGGCGTCGGAATGCCCACGTTGTTGAACATGATGTCCAAGCGCCCGAATCGACCGACTGTACCGGCGATCACAGCCGCCACGTCGGGGTCCTGACTGACGTCGCAGCGCTCAGCCACGGCCTGACTGCCGCTGGCCTCGAGCTCGGCAACCGTTTCTTTGGCCCGGTCGAGGTCGATATCCACGCACACGACCGACGCACCCTCTTCGGCGAACCGGCGGGCCGTGGCCCTGCCGACTCCCGATCCTGCACCGGTGATCACCGCCACCTTGTCCTTCAGCAACATGAACGCTCAAGCTCCTTCTTCTTCGGCCAGCATGATTACCCCGGTCGGGCATCCCTCTACGGCGGCCTCGATGTCCGCCACGGGGTCTCCGGCCGGTTCGAGGACGATCGCCTTCGTGTCGGCGTCATGGGCGAAAGTCCCGGGAGCGAACGCGATGCAGACGCCGCTGCCCATGCACAACTCCGCGTCCACCGCGACAGAGAGCCCGCCTCCACCTTGCGTCACGGGCGCGCCGTGGGCGGCTCAGCCGGAGTGAAGCGATACAGCTTCTCGGCATTCCCGCGAAGGAGCTTGTACTGGGTCTCAGGGGGAAGATGGCCGATCAACTTCTTCACCGAGGCGATGCAGTGGGGCCAGGTCGAATCGGAGTGCGGGTAGTCCGTTTCGCACATCACGTTGTCCTCGCCGATTTCGTCGAGGCTGGCGATTCCGTGATGATCCTCGATGAAGCATCCGTAGACGTGATTCCGGAACAGCTCGCGAATGTTGAGTGTGTCAACGTCGACATCCGTCGTGGCGTGATCCATGAACTTCTGGCCCCGCATCACCCAGTAGCGCTGCTTGTCGAGGACCTGTTCCGCCCGCTCCAAGAAGTAGGGCATCCAACCGATCTCACCCTCGGAAAGCGCGATCTTGAGGTTGGGATACCGCTGGAACATTCCGCTGAAGAGCCAGGAGAGCATGGCTCCCGAGGTACGGATCGCCCCCCAGGCCAGGTTGGCCATGAACGGAGAGTCCGGGGCAATCTGGGGCACCTGCGACGACGAACCCACGTGCATGGAGGCCACCATGCCAACCTCGTTCGCCGTTGCCATGACCGGATCCCAGTAGCGGTTCACATCGTGGATGGTGGGAAGACCGATCGGCGCCGGGTTCTCGGAGAACGCGAAGGCCGTGACCCCCCGATCCGCCATCCGCTCCATCTCCTTGGCCGCCAGCGCTGGGTCCCACATCGGGATGAGCATCAGCGGGATGTAGCGGCCGGGCGCCGCCGCACACCACTCCTCGATGGTCCAGTCGTTGTAGTGCTGCAAGCACTCGAACCCGAATTCTCGGTCGCTTGCGTCCAGGAATAATTGGCCACAGAACCTGGTGATGGTGGGAAAGCAGAGGGACGCCAAGATCCCCGCCTGGTCCATGTCCTCAATGCGGGCGTCAGCGTCGTAGCAACCCGGGCGCATTTCCGCATAGGGCAGGGGCTCGGGGCTGAACTCCTCCTTGGATTTGCCGGCCACTGCGCTCAGACCGGAGCTCGGGTATTTCTTGCCGTCGTAGACCCAATAGTCCATGCCATCGATGGACTCCATGTGGGGTGCCCGGTCTCGATCTTTGGCGGCGACTCGATCCACCCACAGGTTCGGTGGCTCGAGAATATGGTCGTCGACTGAGATCAACCACTCCAGGTTCTGTTCGGCTGACGTCACGATCGGACTCCTTCCGTCGGTGTCATGCGGGCAGTTCTCCGATGCAGAGGTGCTTGATCTCCTGGAAGGCACGGATGCCCTCGACACCCCGCTCTCTGCCGAGACCACTCTGCTTGTAACCACCACTCGGGGCGTAGGCACTGAACAGCGAGGTGTTGACATTGACCGCCCCACTCCGGATCCGGCGCGCCAATGACGCCGCGGTGGCCACGTCGGCCCCGTAGACCTGTCCAGACAACCCATAAGGGCTGTCATTGGCTATCCGGACGGCATCGTCGATGTCGCTGTACCCGATCACCGTGAGGACGGGACCGAAGATCTCCTCCTGGGCTGCTGGATTCGAATTGTTAGGGACGTCGAGCACGGTCGGTTCGAAGTAGTAGCCACGCTCCAGACCAGAGGGTCTCCCGCCGCCGACGACGACCTTTGCTCCGTGTTCCTCGGCCCGTGCCACAATGCGCTCGCAGCGCTCGCGCTGGGCGGCCGTGATCAGCGGGCCCATCACTGCCGATTGGTCACTGGGCGGTCCGACGGCAATGGCGGCGTAGGCGGCGCCCACCGTCTGGAGCACCTCGTCCTTGTGATCGTGCGGCACCAGCATCCTCGTCGCCGCCACGCACGCCTGACCGGCCGTCATGGCGATGACCTGCGAGGCGCCGGCGGCCACACGATGCAGCGCATCGGCAAGGTAGATCTGGGCAGACTTGCCACCGAGCTCCAGGGCGACGCGCTTCACGGTCGGAGCAGCCTGCGCAAGGATCCGTCGGCCGACTGCGGTCGAGCCCGTGAAGGACACCATGTCGACCGCCGGGTGGGTGGTGAGCAGCTCAGCGGCGGCCGCGCCGGGCTCAATGACCACACTCAACACGCCTGCGGGCAGCCCGGCCGCCTCGGCCGCAGAGCCGAAGGCCAACGAGGAGATCGGCGTGAGCGGGCTCGGACGCAGAATGACTGAGTTCCCGGCCATCAATGCCGCGATCAGTTTCTGAAACGCCATGATGATCGCCCCGTTGTAGGGAGTAATCGCGACGACGACGCCCACGGGCTCGTGTCGTCGAAGGCTGAGCGCCACCCGGCCGCGCAGCAGCTCATCGGTCGGAACCGGGTTCGGCTCCTCGTGGGAAAGGGCCAGGTAGAGATCGATGGTGTTGCGGGCAAGCATGAGACCGGCCGCGTACTGGGCGAACTCTGCGAACAAGAGAGGCTGCCCGGCCTCGGCCACCATGGATGCCACCAGGGGCTCGTGCAGTGTTTCGAGATGATCGAGGAAGAGGCCCAGGATCCGACCTCGTTCCCGTGCGTTCAGATCCGCCCACACGCCTTGATCGAAACTCCGGCGCGCCTCGGTCACGGCCCGGCGTACCTGGCCGATGGGGGTGGCTGTGAGCTCGGCTACGAGAGACTCGTCGGCCGGGTTCTCGACGGGGAAAGCCTCGTCGCCTTCGACCCACTTCCCCGCGACGAAGGATCGTCGTTCTTCGAGGATCCCCCTCTCAGTCACGCGACCCGTCCACGGCACCAGCGTAGAACATGCTTCTACCATTTCAAAGAACGTCGCAGCAGTCAAGCGTTCGCAGCCGCATAGGGAGCTTCAGAGCGATCGGCGGAGTAGATGCCCGTGAACGACCGACGGTGGTGTCAGTCAGGCCTGTCGCACGCAGACGCGAAATCAGGACCGACGGATTTTCCCCACTATCCACGCCCCACTATCCACCCCACTATCTCAGCGATATGGGGGCGCGATACGCTTAACTCCATGGACGGGGCAAAGACGGGATGGCAGCTCAGAGGACATAAGTGAATCCCCAGGACTCCCCTGACTCGGACTCTTAAGCCGCAGCGCTCAGACAGAGTGTGTTCGTCCGCCCTCGGCTCCGGTCTGATTGACCAGGGTGAGAAGGGCCGCTTTAGGTACCAGACGCCGCCGGCCGAGGCGAATCACGGGAAGCTCACCCCGTGCCACCAGCTCGTAAGCGAAGGCCCGCGAGATCCCGAGCAGTTCGCCAGCCTCGGCGACGGTGTAGACGAGCCGATCGTCAGATGTCTGCGCGGTACCGATGGAGGCGGTCACGGACGCCACCTCGCGCCGCGGACGTCAAAACGGATATTTAGTGGGACGTTCACAACGGGAATCCTTTGAAACCTGTTCTGGGTTACTCCGTGACAGCCAGAGCGGTCATTCCTGAAGGAGTGCTTCATGTCGAGCGACCCGTTCGTGCGTGCCATGAGTCTCCCCGACGAAACGCATATCGCCGACCTCGCCGCTCGTCCGTCATCGCAACTACGGTGTAGACGCGGTCGGCATTGCCGTCCGCCTGAGTGAGTTCTCGCACGCTGTCCGATTCCGTCTGGCAATTCGCTTTGATGGTCATTTACCTAACTCCTCAAGTTGCGTGTCTATTCTTGCGGACACCGCCCAAGCTGCGGCCATGAATCACCCCCTATTCGACCCGAGCTTCTTGATCGCTCGGCGTTCGTGGCGGCGGCCCACCCGTTTCCCCTACCGGACTAGAACCACCGGCGCTCCACGGCGTCAAGTCCACGGCTCGGCTCGCAAAAACTTCTGGCGGCTTCGCGATCGTTGAAGTTCGCCCTGCGGACGAACCCGCCAGAACTTCTTGCTCGGCCCAAGGGCTGCCCTCGCCAGAACTTGACCCCGCTTCGCCGCCGGTGGGGATGGCCGTTCATCGAACGACGCAGCGGCGTCGTTCGCAAGGAACGAGGCCAAGAGCATAAGGAGCAAGACAATGAGCAACTCAACCACCATCACCGGGAACCTCACTCGGGAACCCGAAATCCGCTACACCAAGGAAGGCCAAGCGACAGCCCAACTCGGCGTGGCCGTCAACCGGCGCTGGCAGGACCGGACCACCCAGGAGTGGCAGGAGTCGACGTCGTTTTTCGATGTCATCTGCTGGCGTGACCTGGCCGAGAATGTGGCCCTGTCCCTCTCCAAGGGGATGCGGGTCGTGGTCACCGGCCGCATCGAGCAGCGCAGCTGGGAGACCGACGACGGTGAGCACCGCTCCAAGGTCGAGATCGTGGCCGACGAGATCGGCCCAAGCCTGCGCTTCGCCACCGATGTGCAGCGGACCCAGCGACGTCAGGCAACGGAGGAACCCTCCGAGTCAAGCGAGGCCGAGGGCGCTTCGTTCTGAGGTCTGGGTCCCGAGCAGGGTCACCGGCTCGCGCCGGTGGCCCGACCCGGGGCACACGGCAACAGACTGACAGAAAGGCATCACCAGACAACCACCCACGACGCTCCGGCGTCGGCCAGCACGCCAATACCCGGCGCGCGGCCAACGCGCCCGAGGGCTACGAGCTGCGCGCGCCGTAGACCGGGCCACGCTGGTCGACAACCCACAAACTCCCTGCGACCGTGGTCGCATCAGTCGAGGCCCGCTTCGAGGACCGCCAAGGCTGGCGGAACCCGACTTCGGCTCTCGTGTCCTACCTCAAGTTCCTCGCCGCCTCCGGCTACGGACTCTCCGCGGTCGAAGCGGAGGTGGCGGCCAGCGCGGACCGAATCCAAGACGATTAGAGCTCCTGATTCCGCCCTAGCAACAGCCCCGGCTCCGCCGGGGTTGTTGCGTGTCAGCGCGCACTTCATGGTCAGCTGGAGTCGCGCCCGGACTCACCCGCCAGCTCGCCGCCGAGGAGCACAAGCCTGCCCTCCAATATCCGCGCCACGCAGACCGACCCCACACCCGTCCACACCGCGCCTGCGCCCTTTGCCCCATCCCCCGGCCCGATGCGACCAGATCCGTCTGGCCGTCCATCGACCACCATCAGCTTGCTTCACACGGGTGGCATTTGAGGGGGAGCGGGCTCGCCGGAGGGGGGTGATGATGGTCCGCCAGCTCTCTGTTGGGTGCGGAACGAGATCCGTTCCGCGGACGGGAGCAGGCCGTGATCTCGCTACGCAGGATGAGCTTGGGATCGGGCTACCGCTATCTGATGGAGTCCGTCGCAGCGGGTGACGGCGCGCCTCTTCCTTCCTCCAACCTGACCCGGTACTACGCAACGTCGGGCACTCCACCTGGCGTGTTCTTGGGAACCGGGTTGGCCGGTCTCGACGACGGCCGCGGCATCGAGCATGGGTCGCCGGTGACCGAGCAGCACCTCTTCAATCTGCTGGGCATGTGCGCCGACCCGGTCACCGGCCAACCGTTGGGTCGCCAGCCCAACCGCGCTCACCTGTCCGTGGCAAAGCGGGTGGCCCTGCGGGTGGCCGCCATTCCGGCGGATCACTCCCCCGCCGAGAGCTCAGAAGAGACAGCGCGCATCGAGGCCGAGGAACGGGCCAAGGGCGGCCGGTTCCGCGCGCCGGTGGCAGGATTCGATCTGACCTTCTCCCCATCGAAGTCGGTCTCTGTGGCCTGGGCCCTCGCCGACCGCGACACCAAGGCGCAGATCTACGCCTGCCATCGCCAGGCCATCGAGGTGGTGCTCACCTACGCCGAGCGCGAGGTATTCCATTCGCGCTCGGGCACCAACGGCGTCGTGCAAGAAGACATCCACGGCGTCGTGGCCACCGCCTTCAGCCACTGGGACTCGAGGGCCGGGGACCCCCAGCTCCACGACCATGTGGTGGTGGCCAACCGGGCGCAGTCGGTCTCCGACGGCGTCTGGCGCACGCTCGATTCCCGGGGCCTCTACAAGTCCGTGGTCGCCCTCTCCGAGATGCACCAGGGTGTGCTCAGTGATCTCTTGACCGAGAAGTTGGGCTGGGGCTGGGACGGGAGAAGCCGGCGCCATTCCGAACGACTCCGCTTTGAAGTGACCGGCGTCCCCGAGGCACTGATGGCTGAGTTCTCCCAGCGCTCCGCGGCCATCGAGGAACGCAAGACAGCGCTCTTGGGCGAGTTCGTCGCCGCCCACGGCCGCCAACCAACAACGGCGCAGGTGCTCGAGCTGCGGCGCCGGGCCACGCTTGAGACCCGCCCGGCCAAAGAGCATCACAGCCTCGCCGCGATGGCGGGTGGCTGGCGTGGGCGGGCCGAGCCCTTCACCGGTGACGAGCCGATCTCGTGGGTCGCTGGGCTCGCCGAACGTAACGACCTTCCGCTTCTGCACGCCGATGACCTGGCCGAGGGGATCCTGTCCGACGCAGCTGGCGTGGCCGTCGAACGGGTGGCCGAACGTCGGGCCACGTTCAGTCGGGCCAATATTTTGGCCGAGGTTCACCGCCAACTCCACGGCGTCCGCTTCGCCTCCCCCGAAGAACGGATCGCAGTTGCCGAGCGCACCGCGGAGCTGGCCTTGGGTCGGTCGCTGCTCATCTCGGCACCCGAACTGCACCACACTCCCGAAGCGTTGCGGCGGCCCGATGGGACGAGTGGGTTCCGGGCCAAAGGGCACGAGGTCTACACCACCACCACGCTCTTGGAGGCCGAGGGACGCCTGCTCAACGCCGGACGTCAGTTCGGCGCTCCCGCGGTCACTGCGCGCACAGTGGCCGCCGTCACGGAGGCCAACTTGCCGCGCCGGGAACACACCTTGTCCGCTGACCAGATCCTGGCCATCGAACAAATCGCCACGTCGGGGCGCCGACTCGACGTCTTGATCGGGCCGGCCGGGACGGGCAAGTCCACCACGATGGCCGGCCTGCGTGCGGCATGGGAGACCGAACACGGCGGGGGTTCGGTACTTGGCCTCGCCCCCTCCGCCGCCGCGGCCGAGGTGCTGGCGGGCGAACTCGGTATCGACACCGAGAACACCGCCAAGTGGCTCTTCGAGCACCGCCGGGAAGCCGAACGGTTGGGCAAGATTCGAGAGCTTCAGAGTGCACTCAGATCCCTTCCCAACGTCTCGGGTGCCCGGGCCCCGCTGCGTCAACGCATCAGTGCGACTGAGGTCGAGCTGGACCGTTGGCGCCTTCGAGCGGACCAGTTGGTGATCGTCGACGAGGCATCCCTGGCCGGGACCTTCGCCTTGGACGAGCTCGTGGGTGCCGCCGCAATAACCGGGGCAAAGGTCGTCCTGGTCGGCGACCAGGGTCAGCTCAGCGCGGTCGAGGCCGGAGGCGCCTTCGCCGCCCTCGTGCGCGATCGTGACGGCCTCGCCCCCGAACTGACCGACGTGCGCCGGTTCCATCATCTCTGGGAGAAGAGAGCCAGCGTCGAGCTACGACAGGGTTCACCCGACGCCATCGATGCCTACTTGGCCAACGGGCGGATCGCCGATGGCGACCGCGACCAGATACTCGACGCCTTGTACTTGGCCTGGAAAGACGATACGGAATCGGGTCAGACAAGCCTGATGATCGCCGGCGACCTTCGTACCGTGAGCGAACTCAACGACCGGGCCCGGGCCGACCGAGTCGCCGCCCGTGCGGTGAGTGAGCACGGGTTGGCGGTGGCGGGGGGAGGAACGGCGGGGGTTGGCGACCTGGTGATCAGTCGCCAGAACGACCGACGCCTTTCCACGGGACAACACTGGGTCCGCAACGGTGATCGATGGGTTGTCACAGCGACGCATCACGATGGGACGATGACGGTGCAACGGGCGAACGGTGGCGGCGTGGTAGTCCTCCCGGCCGCCTACGTCTCCGAACATCTCGAGCTGGCCTACGCATCGAGCGCGCATCGGGCGCAAGGCCGCACGGTCGACACCGCCCACGCTCTGGTCTCAAGGACGACCACCCGCGAAGTGCTCTACGTCATGGCCACGAGAGGTCGGGCATCCAACTGCCTGTACGTCGACACCCACTACGACCCTGACCCACAGACCTCCCACGACCAAGCATTCGAACCGATAACTGTCAAGGAGGTTCTGGTCGGGGTCTTGCGCAACCAGGGGGCCGACGTGGCCGCCCACGACATGATCCAGCGCCAATCGGCGGAGGCCGAGGGTATGGAAAGGCTGTCCGCCGAATACCTGACGTTGGCCACGATGGCCCAGCAAGAACGCTGGGATAGCCTCCTCGCCCGATCAGGACTGAGTGGCGCAGAACTCGAGACAGTTCGGGCCAGCGCAGCGTACGGCCCGCTTCAGGCCGCCTTCCGCGACGCCGAAGCCCGTGGCCTCGACATAGAGGCCGCTCTTCGTCGCCTGGTAGCCGGCCGATCCTTGGCCGATGCTGTCGACGTTGCCGCTGTACTGCACGGCCGGGTGGATCGCTGGACCCAGGCGGCCGGTGGTCGGAACCGGCAAGCCGACAACCTGATCGCCGGCCTCATCCCCCGGATCCAGCGCGTCAGCGACCCCGAGGTAGCGCACGCGCTAATCGAGCGTGACCAGGCCATGGAAGGGCGAGCCCGTTCACTGGCCGACCAAGCCGTGGAGTCCGGCGAGAGTTGGATACAACGTCTCGGGACCCCGCCAGCTTCCCCGGCCCGGCGCGAACGCTGGATAAGGGAAGTCTCGACCATCGCCGCCTACCGGGACCGCTGGCACCTCAGCGGACAGAACCCAGTTGGCAAGCTGGGCAACACGATCAGTATCGAACAGACGAGTCAACGCCAGCGGGCACTGGCCGCGGCCGACCGTGCCACCGCTCTCAGTCGTGTCGAGAGCAACCAATCTCGAACCATTGGTAGCGCTGAGATACAAGCGCACGTTGACGCGGGAAGAGGCGTCGAGCTGTGAGCAAGCACACGAATGCGAAGGCGATGGCCCAATGGGATGACGAAACGAGGCGATGGCCACGACCTCGGGGGACGGGCTCTCGCTTTCGACGTGTACCATCGCCGCGAGACCGCCATACAGCCCTACAACGTGGGGCTCGTTCTGGAGTAGACCCGCTTCGGCACACAAGGGTTGGTGGGTTTCAGGCGCGCTCTAGGGCTTATGCCCCATAGGCCGAGCCTCGACTGCCGACGAAGTCACGGTGACTGGGGACCAAGCGCCGCGATGGCTTCGTCGAGCAGCGGAAGAGTTCGATCTGGAAGCGGGTCTTCGGGAAAGAACTCCTCATACAGCTGCAATGCCTCGGCAACGCTGGTGATGCCACATCTTTTGACGAGGAAGTTGATGTCGAGGCGGTCCCGCGACCCACGGCCGGCACGCATTTTCATGGCCATCATCGATCGCTCATCGGCGGCGACGATCTCAACGTTCCCCGACTTGAGTATCGGCTGCCAGTCGGGCTCCTTGAATACCGGTATGAACTGTTGAGCCGAGTTGTTGAGCCATTCGGCACCAAGCCCTCGGCGTTCACCGATCTCAGCGGCAACGGCGAGCACGTCATCTGTGGGATGAATCGAGCCATCAATGTCTCCGGTGGTGAACCGAGCATCGAACGCAAGCACCATGACCGCCCCGCCAACCAGGTAGATCTTGGCCTTGACGTTGCGAGCGTTGAGTTGGTCTGCAAGTTCGGCGAGTGCCGACTCCATTTCGTCCCGGTTGAGATCAGACACTCTCAAGTTCTTCTTCCGCAGCAAACACGCCATGACGGATGAGCGCTCCAGGCGAGTTGGCGATCTCCCAGGTATGAAATCTCGGGTTCTTGGACAGATACCAAAAGGGTCGATTGAACCTCTTCGGGTCATTGGTCCAGCGAGGTGGAGAGATCGCCTTTCTGGCAGCCTCGTCTTCAACTATCGCAGCGAGGAAAGCATCCCAACGCGTGTCCCCGACGAGGCCTGGGGCCTGGCTGGTAAGGGTATCGAATCCCTCATGACTTGATCGCCGGAGAGCGTCTTTCAGATCGATGACAGCGCGAAGCGCACCATCCTCGCGAATATCGAGAGACAGCCCTTCGCCCGCATCCCCATACAGCCGATCTTTGATCGTGTTGGCGGTGGCAACCGCGCTGTGCCGCGGCAAAGGGACCAGCCCTATGGCGATCGACTGGCCGGCGGACTCGGCGATCCTGCTCAGCAGGGTGAGTGACGGCTCTCTTTGTCCAACTTCGACTTCTGCGATCGTCGATTGGGGGACACCAGCCTTCGCGGCCAAATCGCGCTGAGTCAGGCCACTGTCTCGTCGCAACTGACGAAGGATTGCGCTCGCTTCGGCTTTTCCATCCACGGTGTTATGATACCAGATGACAGATCAGACTAGACCGGCGGAGTGGGACCGGATCCGTCACAACCCCTGGGCCTGCCACGGAGAACCTCCCCCACTATCCAACCCACTATTTGGGTGGTACTGGGTGGAAATCAACCGAATTCCTGGATCAAGACTGGATGTAACCGCAGGTCACAGACTCGAACGAACTCCACGGACCATCCAGCCTCGGACTCTTAATCCGCAGGTTTCGGGTTCGAATCCCGAGGGGCGCACTTGGTGGCGTGGACATCCTGCAGCGTCCGGCGGACCACGCTCAACGCCCCGTACGTCACCGAGCCCTGCGCGCAGCCTGCAGGTCAGCCCTTGCCCTCCGGAGCGCGATTTCCGTTGAGGCAGCCATCGCCAAGGTGGCCAGAACCTGTAGATCTCTAGGCGTCCATTCGTGGGGGTTCGAATCCATGACGCAAAACGTCCCGAGTACCACCCCGTCGGCATCTTCAATGGGATACCCAGCCCACGACACGGCACCGAAAGCTTCAATTGCGGGGTCTCCACTCGTCCGAGGGTCGTGGTGCGCGTCCTCAACGATGAACGGTCGGCCAGAACCGACGACAAAGCGGCAGAAAGACTGATCGATGGGGGCGAACAGAGCCAACCCCTCGGGAAACCCAGCCGAACTCATTGCCGTGGTGCGCTCGGCATCGACCAGGGCGATGACTCCCCGTTGCACCCCAATCAGTTCCACAGCCAACTCGATCAGCCTGTCGAAAGGGTCCTCTGGGCCGATGCCTACCAGACCCGACTGCGCAACTGCGGCGAGCCGCGTCGGAGAGCGCACCGCTGCTTCCCAATCGGAGGTCATGTCGGGCCCGCCGTAGCCGCTTCGCCTGGAATCATCGTCGCGCCGCTACCTTCCGCGTCACGAAGGAGAAGTAGCTGGTCATTCGTCTGAAGGTGACGCAGTCCGGCACGGATGCGTGATTTTACCGTTCCCTCGGGAAGGTTCAATCTCTTGGCTACTTCCTTGTAGGCCAGGCCGCAGAAGAATGCGAAGTAGATCGGTTCTCTTTCGTCACGAGGAAGCAGCGCGAGCGCATCTCGGACGACAAGTGCGGACTCTGCTCCGATGAGCAGTGCATCGGAGTCAGTCTGGTGTTGAGCGTCTGTACGATCCTCGCCCTCCTGGCGACGTTTTCGTGCCATCTCCGACCGCACCATGTCTATGCTGCGCCCGCGCGCCTTCATACGCAAGAACGCCAGAAGAGACCCGCGAGACGGCTCAAACTTTTCTGGATAAAACCACAATCCAACGAAGACCTCGGCGACGACGTCCTGACAACGCTCGTCATTGGCCAGGATCATTCTGGCCACCGCGGCCACTGAAGCCGAGTGACGCCGATAGAGCTCGGCGTAGGCATCTCCTCCCCCGCTCGACAGGCAGGCCACAAGATCGCGATCAGACCAGTCGCAGTAAGGGATGCCGCGGCGGGTGAGCGGCTTAGTATCGACACGATCCGGGGCCGAAGCCATGACCTTTTCTTCCGGCACTACCACGTTGCGCCGATCTCAGTCCGCCGCTCGGTCGCTGGGCTCAAGATGGCGCCTTTGGCCTCATCGCTGGTCTGACCCTCGCTCCAACTCACGCCTCGTCGGGATCGGGACCGGGACCGAATCCCGCGTTCGAGAGCAGTTCAGGCTCATCCGACAACGACTGCGCATCCGTGAACGGACCTATGGCGTGCACGTGGGACTTCACGGGAAACCATTTGTTGGTTTCGTTCTCAGGCAAGGCCCAGTTCGCGGAACTCAATTCAGTCGCTCGCCGGTCATTGATGCGTCGCAGAGCAAGCTGGGACTGCATTGACTTCGTGTACTTCTTCCACAGCATCAAAATCCCAATCTTGAGAAGGAGGCGGCCCGGGTACGCGGCGGCGGCATCGTCCTCACGGCGTTCGATCCTCCGAATACGGAACCGGGTGATTCCCCCCCATTTCCACAAACCGCTCATTGAGGGCATGGGCGATGACATCGTGATCGTGCACGGTGGGGAGAATCGCGCCGTAGAGGATGGCTTCAAGTTCGAATCCGGTGCGCATGCCTCCCAGCTGGAAATATCGGAACCACAACTGGCCGTGCGACAACTCGGCGTTTTGTCGATGAAGATCCAGACAATTGGTCGGAGCGTCAGACATTGGGTCCGTCTCTCTCTTCTGGCTTTGGCGAAGTTCGGCGCCGCTGCGCCGCATTGACAATGTCGCCGGCGTGGTCACGCAGATGCTGACCGCTCGCAACCGAGAACCTTCGAAGTGTTGTGTATGCATCGTCCTCGCCCAGGTTGTCGCGCTGCATGATCATTCCTTGGGCCAGAGCGATCACCGTCCTGGTGCGGAGCGCAATACCGAGACTCTCATCGAGTGCCGCGTCGGTGACCTCTACGCCGGCGTCACTCAAAATCAGTGAGGCTTGACTAGCGAAGATCGATGCCAAATCCTCCTCCTTGCGAGAGAACGCCGCAGGTGAGAGTGAATACATGTTCAGTGCACCGACAGGACCGTCGTGAGCCGTAAGTGGCGACGACAGAATCGAATTGATTCCCAACGCCCGAGCCTTCGGTGTGAAGTCTGGCCATCGAGTCTCTGTGGCCAATGACTGACTGTGGAACTTCCGCCCACGCACCGAGGCGTCGACGCACGGACCTTGGCCAGTCTCGTACTGATCGGCGTCCATGGCCAGAATGGTCTGATCGCTCGCAGCCACCGTTACGAGTTGGCCGTGGCGCCGAAGCGACACGCTGACACCGTCGGCACCGACCACGGTGGCACGGGCGAGGGCGACCACGAGTCGAAGTGCACCGGCCACCAGCTCGTCGCCGGCGGGGATTGAGGTGACTTCCTGCAGGTGGAGCGCAAGGGCAGATGGCCTTGTTTTTGCTCCGATACCAAAACCTTTGAGGTCTTCCTCAGAAACCAAGCGAATTTCCTCGGGCGCCAACGACTCGGTGCGAACCAAGCCGGACATCCCCACAATGTCAAGGAGGCGGAGCACGAACTTCGAGGGTGCCCGGATGGTCAAGGCGCCACCCGATTCAGCCATTCGATCGGCCCGCTGACCAATGGCCCGCAGGGCGGCCCCATCGATGAAGCTGATTCGCGCCAGGTCCAAAGTGATGAAGCGATGACCCTGGTC
>Ga0302319_10001778_pt1 | contig 47644 bp, 43 predicted proteins | sample Bog_T0_2_FD_203319 | JGI IMG/M metagenome (GOLD analysis project Ga0302319, IMG submission 203319) | Peat permafrost microbial communities from Stordalen Mire near Abisko, Sweden - Bog_T0_2 | ecosystem: Environmental > Terrestrial > Soil > Wetlands > Peat | place: Sweden: Abisko, Stordalen Mire... | reverse complement strand
GGGCGGGCGTGGCGGTCATGGGGCGGGGCGGCTGAGGGTGGATGCTTGCGACGGCCCCCGAAGATGGGTGGAGAAGGTAAAATTTCAAGGCCGTCCCGCGAGGTAAGGAAGGGGAAAATTAGTGGGCGGCCGAGGATGCGCACCCTTGACCGGGCGGGCGAAGACCACTGCGGCAATGGCGAGGAAGAGAACCAGGCCCAGCAGGTGACCTGGTTGGGCTTGCAGAAAGTGAGCTGGGCCAATGCCAGTCACTGGCATCGGTCACACTTGGTATCGCCGCCGCTGTGGTCAGGCAGCGTAAGGCTTGCTTAGTATGCAGCGTACCCCAACAGCTAGCTAACGCGGCATCGGCCGCTCCTTCGGCCCCAAATGAGAGCAATCTGCGGTCTCCTGCTAATGCTGCTCGGCGCCTCCCAGGCGTCCGCCCAGCATGTCCTGCTCGTACAGGTCGGAAATCTACAGTTGCCGGTCAGGGCGTCGCGGTCGGTGAGGCCCGAAGTCGAGGTGGACGGGAAGTTGGTCCCGGTGCCAAACCCGATTGCCCCCATGGTCCTTCATGTGGCCGATGCCTATTGCAACGGGTCCATCAAAGAGGAGGAACTGGGAATTGAGATTCGTTACCCGGGATTTGGCGGTGACGTCTTCCTTGAGATCGAAGGACACCTGACGTCGGACACCGACCTTTCCGAATGCTACTTTGTGATCATGTGGGATACACCCATTACGGGCTCCCACACTTCGGGCGGCTACACTTTCATGACCGCGCAACTCCCCAATCTGAAGGCGGGCAAGCGCACGTCCATCGGGTTTACGAGGCGTCTGCCATGGACCCGGAGCGATTTTTTCGAGGGGGAACAGTATTGGGCGCACATCTTCTCGGGAAAGCGCGAGTGCCTCACGTCGGCGATCTTGGACAAGGCACCGGGAGAAAAGTACAAACAACTGCGCTACCTGGCGCTGAGAAAGGCCTATCGTCCGCCCGTTGCCTTCTTCAACCCCGTCCCCATGGGCCTGGATGTGCTGCCCTCGGTCCGGCCTGGAAGCGCCATGGTCGAACTCCGGATCAGTGCGGACGGTGACGTCATTAGCCCCCTCGTCACCGGTTGCAGCCGTCCGGAATTTGGGGAATTTGCGCTCTCCGCCATGAAGCAGTGGCTCTTCGCCCCGGCGATCGAGAACAACCAGTACGTGGAGGTCCCGGGCAGGTTTCTTTTCACCTTTCCGGCGGAACCGGAAAGGTCGATTCCAAGCCTGAAGGACTACCAGGAGCTGTACACCCGGTTTTTCGGCGAGAGCCTCATGGATTTGGACGGCCCAAGGCCATTATCCAGGCTGAATGCGCGGTTTCGGGCCATGACCTTTGACCAGGCGTTGGCCGATCTGAAGGGCCGCGTTGCCGCGAAGAACCCATCCGTGCTGGTCGGAGATCGGACGGGACCCCAGGCGCGGGTCATTTTCGTACAAGCGGTCATCCGGTATGAGGCGGATGCCGTCGCCTACAAGGCGACCCAGCGTCTTGACCTCCTGTACTCAAGCGGCGGAGCGTTCTTGGTGGCGGCCCTTCGATCCCCTGCTTACACGGAGCAGCACCCCGTCGAAGTCCAGCCCCTCTGAAAAAAGACCGGCTTCAACCCCCATGGCGGGATGCTCCGGCACGCATCTTTGGAAAAAGCTAGGCTGCTAGGCCGGGCTCGCCGCTTCCGCCGACGAACCGGGGACCGACCAGCTTCCTAGCGGAGGTTCATGAGGACGCTGCCCGCGACGCAGCACCCCATCCCGAACATCGCGCTGGGTGTCCAGTGATAGTGCTCCCAGACCGTGGAGATGCCCAGGGCCACGAGCGGGAAAAGCACGCCCGTATAGGCGGCCCTTCCCGCCCCGATCCGACTGATCAGGGTCAGGTAGGCCCCAAAGGCGAAGATGGACCCGAAGACCGCGAGATAGCCGAGCGAGACAGCATAGGGAACGCTCCAGCCGACGTGGAACGAGTGCCCGGACAGCAAACCGACGAGGCCGACCGAGGCGGCGCCATAGGCCATTCCCAGGGCGTTGGTCTGCACGATCGGCAACCCGGACTTCTGGTTGGCGGCTGCGATCAGGTTCCCGATGCTCGCCGACGCGGTGCCAAGGAGCGCGCAGGTAAGGCCCGCAAGGCTGGCGGACAGGGAGCCGATCGATTCGATTTCAGGGAGGAACACCAGGGCGATGCCGGCGAGCCCCAGGGCCGCGCCTGTCCAGGTGCGACGCGAGACCGGCGTCCCGAAGAGCAGCCTGGCCCCGATTATGTTGAGTGGGACGATGGCTGTGAAGACGACCGAGGTGACCCCGGAGGGAATGGTGCGCTCCGCCATATAGACGAGGAGGAGGTTGATTCCGAACAGGCAGAAGCCCTGGGCGGCCACCCGGGCGTGCTGCCGCAACGTGAACCTGAGCGGGAGCCTGCGGATGGCGCACCAGGAGAGGAGAATGGCGCTTGCGAGGCCAAACCGAAGCATGACCGACGCCGTCGGCGCCGCCGACCCAAGCTGGTAGGTGATGGCGATCCAGGTGGTCCCCCAGATGAGAACCGTGACCGCGTAGAGAAAGGGCGTGCCCATGGACGTTTGCGCATCAAAGACGTCCCCCCGGCTCGCGCAAGCACCCTCGGCGCCAGCCCCGCCGCTATCCGTCCGCCTTGAATCCCAAATAGATGGTCTCGATCCGGCGGGCCAGATTGACGTCCTTGGAGGTCACCTTGTTGCCGGCATCGTGGGTCGAGAGGCGGATTTTCACGCGGTTGTACACGTTGCTCCAATCGGGATGGTGGTCCATCGCCTCTGCCTCGAAGCCCACCCTTACCATGAAGGCAAGGGCGGCGCGAAAGCTCCCGAATTTCAAGGCCTTCTCCAGAGCATCCTTCCTAAGAGCCCAACCAGGCAGATCTGCCAGCGCGGAAGCAATCTTGGGCGGCGTGAGGGGCGGGGTCATCGGAGGATGCTAGCAAGTCGCCCTCGTTTGGCGCGTTGTCAAGCAGGGCGACCCCTTGGGGCTGCATAGGTCAAGTTTTGCAGCCTGACCCCCTCTGACTGACACCAAAGTGTGCACGGACGGGCGGGCCGCCCGTCCCTACCTCGCAAGGGGCCGATCCACGGGGTCGGCGCCCGCCAGATCAATGCGGGCTCAGTCGCCAATTATCCAAAAGCTTGAGCTTGGCCTTTGCCGCATCCGACGGGCTCGGGTCGTGGCTGAATGAGTAAAGGTCGGCGAGCACAACGTTCATTGGGACATCGCCGGGATCTATGCCGATGATTTCCGGCGTGATCTTGACGCTCGAATCGGAAGCGCTCATGGAGCCGATCAGCTTGATTGTATCAAGGGCGCGGAAGGTCTCCGAAATATTCTCAAGCGTGAGCCCCGCGGGGGTTCGCAGCATCGGCGATATGCTGCTCGAGGAAATCCCCATCGAGCGCATCATGATGTTGCCGGTCACATTTTGGGCTGACAATGAAAGCAGCTGCCCCGCGGTCACGCCCCCCTTGGCGGACGAAAAGTCAACGTCGGCCCTCGCCCCAATTCCCACAATCAGGAAAATTACGGAGGTGGTCGGGGTGGCGCCCGACCGGGTCACGGGGTATGGCACGACGGTATAGCGGATTGAATCCAGGGTCATTCTTCCGGCGCCATAGGCCGCATTGGCGCCGGCCACCAGATATTCCAAGTTGCCGGACGCATCCGTCGTGGCGATCGACTCGTTCAGGGCCTCGTTTTCGAAAAGACCCAACGCATCTGTATTGTTCGTCCAAACCAGGGCCTTGCCATCTGCCATGGTCAGTCCCACCGGCACGGGCAACGGTTCGATGGGAATATACCGATAGGCAACGACGGCGTTCTGAGCGGCCGGGTTTCCAACCGAGGCTGCCTGCTGCGCAGGCGTCTCCGGGATGCTGTCGATATTGCAGCCGGCAACGAGGACGGACGTCAGGAGAAGTGCAAGTTGTGTTGGTTTCATGGGGCATCGATTCCCGTTCGTGAGGCCGCTGCGTTCGAAGGTTGGGGCTGTGTTGGTGCGCGGAGCCTGGGTGGTTTCCCCAGTGCCGGCAAACCATGACGACCTGCCAATGCATGCCGCAAGCCATCTGATGTCCGGAATTCCGGACACGGATCAATTCGAAGGGGGCAGGTTTCAAAAGTTAACCCGGGCCTTCGACTAGGTTCTATCATTTTGCAATTCCCCGCCCCTTCAGGTTGACTGTGGCCTCCCCAACGGAGGCGAAGATGGATCCAGCCCCACCCCAAATTGCCCGGTGCATTGCCGGCGCCGTGCGAAACACTGTCCTGCTTGCCTTGGCTTTGGGCATGCTGGCGATCATTCCGCGGGCGGCCGCGGCCGAGGAGCTTGGCGATGCAGAGAGGTCCGCAGCCCTGTCCTTCACGACGCAGTGGTTCTCCCTCGTCAACGCCGGGGACTATGCCGGCGCTTACGCGCGGATGTCCCCGGCCTTCCAAAGGGAGAACCCATTTGCGGCCTGGATGGATGGGGAGAAGAAGCTAGCCGCGATCACCGGAAAGCTTGTTGAGCAGGACGCCCTCGTCCTTGGGGCGTGGGCGCGGAATCCGGCGGGAACCGAACCTGGGGATTATTTCAAGGCGTATGCCTGCGAAAAATACGAGAAGGTCGACCTGTCCCGGATCGAAATGACGGTCAGGAAGGAGCCCGGCGGAGAGTTCCAAATGCTCTTCTCAACGCAAACCTACATGGATCGGCCGACGGAGAAGGCGGTCCGGGCGCTCCAGCGAAAGTTTGACGGAGCCCGCTTCCCCGCCGAGAAGGTGTCGAAGGAGGACATGGAGCGCTATTACTCCGAAATTCAGGCCTTGTCGGGATGGCACGCAGTTCAAAACGGCGACATCTATGTGATCGCGGGGGCCGATAGCGACACGAGGTACATCTTCACCACTCCGTCACATCCCGCCCATCCCGCCGTGATTAAGCTCCGCTACGCGGTCTATCAGGGCACGGCGGGAATCTTGAAGACGGGGCACTATGCCGGAGACGAAGCGGAGTATCGGAAATGGTTTGCTTCGATCCATCCGGGCGGAGGCGCCCCGGCCCCGCTTTCGGCCCTCTCGGATGCCACGCTGCCGCCTCCGCCGTCCGTTGCGGTCCATCCCGAAGCCAAACCTGCCCAATCGCCGGTAACGTTCCTGGTCGATACGATTCCGGCGTCGGCAAAGTTCGTTAATTTTGCCCAGCTGACCATGGGGGGCCGCGTACTTGAGGAGAGCCACGCGGCGGACGTAGGCAGGGACCTTTCCAAGAAGCTCGAAGAGATGACCGACGTCGCCAGGCGATCCGGGGGCAATCTGTTGGTAGTGCTTTCTCGGGAGCACGGAATTTCCGTGAAAATCGACCAGTGTGACCGCCCGCTTGTGCTGAAGACCTCCAACCCCGTCGTAACGGTCCTGCTTTTCGATTGGGATGGAGCGGCGGGCCTGAGTGACAAGGAAAAGGCGGTCCGGTTCACCGCCGCGGCGCCGCCCAACGGAGTGGCGAGCATCATGTACAAGATCGAACTGAAGGCGGGCCCGTCCGGGGCTCCCAAGGCCTTCTGGGTCTATGCGAACATCTCCAGGTTTGTGAAGGATGCCATCGGCAACGGTTTCGACACCGTGTCCGTGCGTTCGCCGGAGGACGCGGCGGGCGAGGATGTGTGGCTGCCCTCCTGCGACGAACCCGCGAAGGTGTCCGTCTCCAAACCGGAGCTGGATGTCACGCTGTTCAAGCGCACGGATGCGGGGCTCTGACCCCCTCGGATGGCCTCATACTTCCCCTTGCGATGCCCCGATTCTTTTTGCCGGTCGCGGCCGTTCTGATTGCGTCCACGGCTGTCTTTGCCGCCCCATGGCGGGAGCTGCCGGTGGAGGCGACGGGCCAGTCCCTCTTCCTTCGCATCGGCGCATCCGGCCCGGGCACGGAGGCGTACCTTAACGGAGTCAAGGTCGCCAGCGGGCGGGATCCCGAGGGCCACCGGGTTGCCATCCTTCCGGCCATGCTCTTGGGCGCCGGGTCCTCGAATGCCGTGACCATCAGGATTCCGCCGGGAGCCTCTAGTGACCCATCCTTCAAACCCGGATGGACCACGATCGCCTCCGAGGTTCCAGCCATGCTGGAGCGGGCGCTCGCCAGCTCCGCGCGGCTCACGGCCGCCTGTGCGAGATTCGACCCGAAGGCCGCCGGCTTCCTTCTTCAGGGACTGTCGCCAGCCGACTTCACCGGTCTTAAGGAGGAGTATGCGAAGGAGCCGTCGGACCGGATCGCCAGCACCCTTGCGGCGGACTGGCGGGAGCTGTGCGATCTCGATGAACACCTGGGGCAGCGCCTGCAGGACTACGCGCTCTACAGGAAGGGAGACCTGCTCGGGTTCATGCGCGACCAGGAGCTTTACCTGGTTCCGGACTTCCAGGGTGACGCCCTGCGCCGCCCGGCGCTGGGCAGCGAGTTCTCGGATTTCGGGTCCTGGTACGACATTGCCTATTCCGGCGGTCCCAACCGATTCTTTGTCGGCTCCGTTCGCAAGGGCGTCGGCCCGGACAACGAGTTCTTCAACACGCCGCGGGATGTCGCGCAGCTCGCGCTGTTCCTGATCGGCGGGCGCGGCGAGCTTCTCGGGGCGGACGACAAGGCCAGCACGGTCACCTGGTTTCCCTATGGCTGGAAGACATCGACACGGCAGGCGGGAATCGAGCTGGAGTCGGCGGCGTTTTTTTCCTCCTTCAACACGCTCACCGTCCAGGGCCGCGTGCGGAATTCGGGCGCAACGGCCGTTGAGGTGCGCCCCGCGCTCCTGATCACCGCCCGCTCCTCGTATGGAGGGACGGCCGGCGGCCGCGTCGCCGGGGGACTGGGCAAGGATGGGGCGGTGACTTTGGTCAACTCGCGGACCGGGCCGAACACCTCTCTGCCGCTCTACACCGATGCGATCGCTGCCCGGGCGGCCCTCGGCCCCTCGACCTCGGCATTTGCCCCGAGATATTATCCCGGAGCCCGCGGCCGGGAACTGGCGGCGGCGGCCGCGGACGCCTCGGCCTCCGCAACCGACGGGTCCGAGGGCAGCGCGGTCCTCCAATCCGCGCCTCTCGCGCTGAAACCGGGCGGCACTCGGGAATTCTCGTTTGTCGTCGCGCTTTCGGACACGGCGGAAGGGGCGATCGGGGAATGCGAGGCGGCGGTCCGGGCCGCGCCCGCGGCGCCGCTCGCGCGGGTCGAGGCGGACTGGAACGGCTTCCTTGCCGGCTTGCCGGCCTTGGAAAATCCCGGCTACTCGGCCGCCAAGCTCTATTACTCCAGCGCCATCGCCCTGCGCAAAAACCACTGGATCATGACCCAGGACGGGACGCGCTACGACGCTTCGTTCCCCGCGCGGGGCGGATTCAACTACTTTTACCAGAGCGACTCCTGTTGGAACCTGCTCGGTTACCTCGACTTCCATCCGGAGTGGGCCGAGGGACATGCGCACCCGATCCTCGTGCCTCCCTCCGAAATCATGGATCCGCACTTCTTCTGGTCGATGTGGGAACTCTACTCCCGCCTGCCAGACCCGGCCGAGCGGCGAGCCTTTGCCGAGCGGGTCTACCCCCTCCTGCAAAACGCATATCGGGTCTGGACCACGAAGCTCGACACCGACGGCGACCTCCTGGTGGCAACGCCCGACAACTGGGATGACAATCCCCGCTACGACCTGATCTTCAAGGAGGTCAAGTATGCACCCGGTTGGAACAGCTGGTGGGGCGATCTTGTGGCCTGTTGCCGCGATCACCAGCTGGAGGATCCCGCATCGAGTTCGCAGCTAGGCTACGGCGCCGTCGTCCTGGAGCGCTTTGCCAGGATCCTCGGCCGCGATTCCGAGGCGGAGGGCTGGGCGCGCCGGGTTTTGCTGCACCGCAGGGCCGTAGACACCCTGTGGGACGAAGCCCGTGGCTATTGGATCGTAACCTATCGGGGAACCCTCCGCGACGAGGTGCTGACAAGCTCCATCGTGTACCCGATCTTCACCGATCTGTGCCGTGATCCCGCGAGGATCCGCCGGGTGGTGGAGCAGCACCTGCTCAACCCGGCGGAGTTCGCGGGGGAGTTTCCCGTGCCGACCGTCGCCTACGACGACCCCCGTTTTTACCATCAGAAGCCCCCTTTCCAGGACGAGGCCGGCGGGCTTTGGCGCGGCAATATCTGGATGCCCGAGACCTGGCTCATCGTGAAGGGCCTCTTCAAGTACGGCTACGAGCGGGAGGCCGACGCCTTCGCCGCCCGCCTGCTCACCATGATGGCGCGGCAGGCGGACTCCGTTGGAGACTGGCCGCAGATGCGTTTCAGCCCGGCCGAGTGGTACGATGCGCGCACCGGCCTCGCCCAAAACAACCGGGCGTTCTCGTGGTCGTCGGCCGTCGCCCTCGACTATCTTTTGGGCAATTACCAGAACGAACGGGTGCTTGGCACGAATCCGGAACGCGATCGCTCGGTGAACGGCCATATTCGCGAGCTCTTCGATTTCGAGACCGGGCGCAGCCTTTTCCGTGTCGAGGCCGACAAGTCCGTGTTTCCGGTCCTCGCCATGCACTCGACAGACCGCGGTTCGATCCTGCAAAGCCGCCGCGTCGAGTTCACGTTCTCCGACCCGGCCGGCAATTTCACGGGCGCGCCGATCCGCTTTTCCTTCGACGACGCGCGGTGGAGCGTCCTCGACGCCGCCACCGGCCGCGCGCCGGGTCGCGACGGCTCCGGGTGCTTTTTGACGGCCCCGGGCCAGATCTTCGTGCTCGTCCGGCAAGGGGGCGGCTAAAGGGGCCCTTGTTCTGGCTATCGTGGCGGCTGCTACCCGTTGGGAGGGGAAGAACGCGGCTCGATACGCGCGAGGTTTGGGTGCATCTTTGCCCAAGCCAACCCAACGGATCATGGATACCCCCATCGAATCTTCCAAAACGCATTCAAACGACCTTCCTGACCGGGTCGCGTGGCTCAAGGGCGGAAGCGCCGTCTGCAACCCGCCCGCCAAGGCCGTGCCCGCTCCCTGGCGCCTGGTGCTTCTCGGCGCGCCCGGGGTGGGCAAGGGCACCCAGGCCGACATTCTCTGCGAGCGGCTTGGCGCCTGCCACCTGTCCACAGGCGACGTCCTGCGGGCGGCCAGCAAGTCCGACGGCTGCGGCCTGTCGCCGGCGCTCCAGACGGCGCTTGAGGGCATGCGGCGCGGAGAACTGGTGACGGACGAGACGATTTTGAATATCGTCGGGGAGCGCGGCCGCTGCCTGCACTGCAGCGGCGGATTTGTGCTGGACGGATTTCCCCGCACCGTGACCCAGGCCGAGGCCCTCGAGAAGCTGCTGAAGCGCGAGGAGGTGGAACTGGACGCCGTGTTCGACTACGAGCTGCCCATTGACGAGATTGTGGCGCGGCTGGGCGGGCGTCGGGTTTGTCCCAAGTGCAAGGCGGTCTATCACACGACCGGACATCCGCCCAAGAGCGAGGGTATCTGCGACAAATGCGGGGGTGCATTGGTCCAGCGCGAGGACGACCGGCCCGAGGCGATCCGCACCCGGATGCGTGTCTACGCGGAGAGCACCGCGCCGCTGCTGGACTGGTATGGGCAGCGCGGCCTGCTGGTCACGGTTCCGGCCCGCGGAACACCGGATGAAATTTACGCAAGGACTTGGGAGCGCTGCCGGACGGCGCGCCCGGGCATCCTGACACCCACGGGCACCCTCGGCGGCGGGTAGGGTGAGGAAGTGGTTGGGTTGATTCCTTGCGACCCTTGGTTTGGCCTCGGCAAGGGGGTCCCCCGCTTGCGAATCCTCATTGCTGGACGATAGTGCCGGGACGGCACTTGTTCATGAAAATGAGACGGTTATGCTTTTTGATTCAGATGGGGGCCTTCGGCGCCTTCCGCCTTGGCGCAAACACCCTCGATGGGTCCGCCCCTTATCTGACCCGGATCGGCCAGCCTGAGACGATTCCGGCGGAGGTCAGCAGCCGCGGGATGTACGTCAGCGTCATGATCAACGGCCAGGGGCCGTTCCGAATGCAGGTCGATACCGGATGCTCCATCTCAATGATCACGCCTGAAGTTGCCGCCGCAGTGGAGGCCCACGGCCTGGACACTATCGCCGACGAAGCCCAGGCGATCAATGCCCTCGGCGATGCCGTTTCGATTCCCCGGGTGATGCTGGATTCGGTCACCCTTGGAGGGGTCCAGTTTGAAGGGGTGATCGCAGGCGTGGTCCCGCTGGAGTTGCAGTCGAGGGTCGACGGCCGCGGGCTGGACGGTCTCCTGGGCTACTCACTGTTTTCGGAACTGTTCCTTGTGCTCGACTTCCCAAGGCAAGACCTGTTGCTCAGCCAGGGGCGGCCGGAGGACCTGCCGCCGGCGAGGGCGGAGTTGGCGATCGTGGAGCACGGGGACGTGCCGTTTGTCGATGTACGGCTGCAGGGCAGGGAGTTCGAGGTGATGGTCGATACAGGCTCGAACGACCGGCTTCATCTCCAGCCGGACCAAGTGGCTTCGCTGGGTTGGACGGTCCGGCCGCGCCCCGGCTTTCTCGTCGCCGTTGCTGGGGAAACCGGGCGGGAGCTGGTTGCCCGTCTCTCGGGTGTCCTTGAATTGGGCGGCCTGAGCCAGAAGGAACCCGTGGTCGGCATCAGCGACGGGCCGGCAAGCATCGGCGTCGGCCTGTTGCACCCGTTCTGTCTCGTGTTTGACGGGCCGGGGGAAACGCTGCGGCTTTGCTCTCCTGACGACGGCCCGTTGCCTTCCCCTTCCGAGCGAAGCATCGGCCTGAGCCTCCTGGCCGATGTCGGCGGCTGGCGCGTGGCAGGGATCATACCGGACAGCCCGGCGGAGGCGGCGGCAATCGGGGACGGCGACCTGGTGACAAAGATCGAGGGCCAGCCGGCGACCCGCTGGAATCCGGACCAGATTCTGAACTGGATCAACTCCCACCCGGCGATTGCCCTGTCGGTGCTTTCAAAGTCGGGAGAACGCGATATCGATCTACGCACATGGCCGCTCGTTCCCTAACCGTGGTCCTGTGGGTTGCGCTGGGGGCATCCTTGTTCTGGGGCGTCCAGGAGCGCAGGAAACTGAACCGGGACCAGGTGACCGGGGCGGCGGAACGCCAGGCAATCGCCGACCTCCAGGGAAGGCTGCACGAGCAGATCGAAATGAACATCTCGAGGATGTTTCCGGAGAGCCGGTCGGTGCACGTGTCCCCGCAAGTCGACAGGTTCAACTTGGCGACGGATCGCGATCCCCACTGGGCGCCCTTTTACAGCAAATTGGAGAGGCGGCGGGTTCTTGCGCAGTACGGGATCCTGCTCACCGCCCTCAAAATCGATAGGGATAAGGTCGGGCCCTTGGAGGATCTCCTGGTCGAGCGGGCCATGGCCGCCCGGCACCTTGTGCACAAGCTCAGGGCGGATGGACGGAACTTCAATTCCCCGGAGGTCATCGCGGCCGTCGGGGGCGCCACGGACGAAGTCGACCGCAAGATCGAGAACTTGGTGGGCAGTGACTGCGCCCGGCAACTGAAGGAGTGGAACAGCGCGGTCTACTATTACGGAAGCGCCCCAAATGGACGGGTGGCCCAGGACGCAGTCACGCTGAGGGAGGCGGGCTTTGAAGTGGGCCCCGACCAGATGGTCAGGCTGGCGTTGATCCGGTACGAGGTCTATGCGCTCAATCCCGAGGCCGCTTCCGGCAACAGAAGGGATCCTGTTGACCCGAAGACCGGCCTGACCGCCCTCGAATCACAGCTGTTTGCGCGGCAGGCGGAGGTCCTGACCCCGGCGGAAATCTCGGTATTGCGCGACTGGGCCGTCGAGGAGCATCGGGCAAGGGCAGCCCTGGACGCAGTGCGGGCCGCGTACCAGATCCGCCCAGCGCCCTGAGGCGGTCGTCTGGACTCAGGAGGCTCACAACTCCGGAGGTAGTGTACCACCAGAACCGGAAACCAGGTGGGTCGGCAGTACTGGAAACATGGTAGGGACGCGCGGCCCCGCGCGTCCGGGTCCTGCGAGTGGCCCCAAAGTGTGCACGGACGGGCGGGCCGCCCGTCCCTACCTCGCAAGCGCAAACACACGGTTACGCGGGGCCGACATGGCCCTGCCGATTATCGCTTATGGTCGTCGCCGCCGCCGCCACCGCCACCGCCCGAGTGACTGCCGCCACTGCTTGCATGACTGCTGCCGCCGCTGGGGTGGCCGCCACTGCTGACTGCAGCGTGATGATCGCCGCCGCTGGGGTGGACATAAGAAGAAGAGCCGCCGTCACGGCGGTCGCCATACGAGCCGCGACCCCCTCCATCGACCCAGCCGCCGTCGTCAAACCAGGGACCGCCGCCATAAACGACCCCGCCGCCGCCCTCGCCCCCTCCTGGGCCGATACAACCGGTCGATGCAAATTGCAGGCCCACCAGAATCAGGGAACCCAGGAGAAGTTTGCTCGGGGCGTTCATGGGTTCTTGGAGGGGTTTGCATCGTCCACGTACTGCACGAGGCCGACCGTGCCCCCGGTGGAATCCAATACGATGGCGAAGCGGCTTCCGAATTCGACTGGGTGAGGGGGGAGCAGCACGTCGCCGCCAAGCCCTGCGACCAGGGCCAGCGTCTTGTCGAGATCGGCGACGCGGATGACGCCAAGCCAGCTGGGTTTGGCAGTTGCCCCGGCCAGCGGGGCGACGCCGCCGCGCGCCTGTCCGGCGCTTGAGAGGACAAAATCGCTCTTCCGGTCGGAATTCGCCTCAGGCGCCACGTCGAAGCCGATGGCGGTGCGGTAGAAATCCGAGGTGTCCTTCGGGCTCGCCACATAAAGTTCGAACCAGTTCCAACTCCCGATGCTCGTTGGATTGTCGGGCGGGTCGCCTGAAGTCGATTGGAGGAGCCCTATGGGAACGCCATCCTTGTCCGAAACGATCGCCTGGTAGCCGCGGTCGGGAAAGTTGCGGGACGGCGCCCGGACGGTTCCCCCATTGTCGGCCACATCCGCAAGGGTCGTGGTCATGTCCGCAACCGAGTAGAAGCCGATCCAACGGGAAGGATGGCCCGAGCCCTTGACGGATCGCGGAACCAGTCCCGCCACCGGCGTGCCATCGTTGCTGAAGATGACGTAGCTCTTCCCCTTTTGCTCGATCGTCGAGGCCGTCCAGCCGAGCAGGCCGCTGTAGAATTTTGTGGCGCCGTCGGGATCCGTCGTGAACAGGTCGGCCCAGACGAGCTTGCCCGGGATGCGCGCGGAGGTTGCGGTTGCGTTGAGCGGCGGGAAAGTGGCGGCGTTGGCCGGCAAGAAGGAGCCACCTGCCAAAAGCGCCGCGGCGGCGAGAATCGGCGCGACTCGGAACGTTGATTTCGTGTGCATTGGGTTTTGGGACGGCCTCGTGGCAACGGACACAATGCCCCAAGGACCCCGGTTCCAAAATGGGGTCTTTCCCCCACCGATCTTGTTTACCCCGCCCTCAGGGCGACGATGACTCCGTCAAATTCCCCTGCAGCGCACCAGGCCCGGATCGCCGCGTCCATCTTCGCGGCCGTGTCGGCATAGACTTACATGGAGCGGAGCAGCGCCAGGGCCCCGTCGATCACCCGCGCCCTTTCTACCGCATCGACGACTCCGTCGGAAACCGGATGCGGTGCCTGGCCGCGAAGAACCGGAACCGAGAGGAGCGTGGACAATAGCAGGACGGCCCGAAGGCCGACCGGTCGCAGGGACAGACCCTGCAGGAACGCCTTGGGCACGGGACAGCTCAGCCCGACTTGCACCGGGCCGCAAGAAACCCCGTCGCCTCAGCGATGTCTATGTCCGCGATCAGCAGGCCCTCCTTGCCGTACGGCTGGTGCGCAAGAAGGGTTCCGTCGGGCCGGGCCACGGCCGAGGTGGTGGTGGACCCGGCGCCCGCGCAGTTCACGCTCGCAAAGTAGCAGGTATTCTCGGCGGCGCGGCAGAGCATCGCTTTTTCATGGAAGGTGTTTGCGGGGTCGGCGAACAAGGTCTTGTAGGGGCCGGGCTCGCCCTCATCGAAATGCGGGTGGAATACGATGTGGGCTCCGCGCCGGGCAGCCCAGCGGACGGTTTCCGGGTAACGCCAGCCCTCGTGGCAGATCACGACGCCGAAAGTGAGGGGCCCGACTTGGAAGACCTGCCTGCCCGCCCCAGGAGAATAGGTTCCCTCCTCGGAGGGGTCCAGCTGCACCTTGTCCTGGAATCCTGCGAACGTGCCGTCCGGATTGATGACCAATGCGGTGAGAAGCCGGGCGCCTTCGGCAACGCGCTCGGTACCGAGCACGACGGCGATTCCCGCCTTGGCAGCCGACGTCGCAACAGCCTCCCACGCCTGTTGCAGGAACCTGGGATCGACCGGGCGCGCCCCTCTGGCGACCCTGTAGCCGGGAACGAAGCATTCCGGAAAGCAGAGGAGCCTGGCACCCTTGGCGGCCGACTCGGCGACGGCCTGTTTTGCCAACGCAACCGACTCCTCGGGCGTTGCCGGGATCCGAAGGTTGGCCAGGGCGATTCGGAATTCGTTCATGAGCTTCCGCGGACAATCCGATGGCGCCGGGCCGAAATGGTCAATCCGAACGGTTTCGGTGCAGTGGATCAGACCAAGGGATTAACACCCTGGTAAAGGCCGTATTGGATTGAGCGGAGACGTGCCGCAGTGGCTTGCGGCTGGGAGGCAGGCCTGCGGGTCCGTGCTTGCGCTTGCGAGGTAGGGAGGTGGTTTTGCGCCTACGCTTGCGCGGTTGCGCGGGGCGGCCCGCCCCTCCGAGCGCTGCGAAGCACCCGTCCGACCCCCCGGGCGGGGCGGCCCCCCCGTCCCTACCCCAAAACGCGGAAGCGCAGGGCCGCCCGAGCTTACCCAAAACGCGGACTCGCAGGGCTGGGGCCCGTCCTGAACATGTCCCTGATCGGGGTCAGCTAGAGGCCGCCGGGCAGCAGCACGGCGAATGTGATGGCGGCCAGGGCCAGTGCAACGATCGCCACCAGCCGGCGGGCGGCGGGCTGTTCTCCCGCGAGGAGCGTCAGCACCCGGAGTCCTGTGGCCGGAGAAAGCAGACAGACCATGCCAAACAGCACCTCGAGCCAGCCGGCAAGGGTGACGACGGTCAGAAGTCCGAACCATACCCTGTGAAACGCCGCGACCAAAGACCCGAAGGTCAGGCAGACGAGGCCGAAAGCGAGGGCCCCCGCCTTGCCCTCCCGCAACAGCCAGGAGAAAAAGAGCCTCCAGGCTCGCGGTTGGAGGAGCATCGAGAGGCCGGCGATCGAAAAGGTGACAATGGCAAAGAGGTCGGTTGCGCGCTCGTAGGGCATCGTGAAAAAATACGCCCCGATCCCCGGCCATGGTATGGGGTGTAACCCCTGCGCGGCGCAGACCGCGACCACGGCGCCGTGGGTAACACCCCATGGAGGCCGGGCGAACAACGGCGTACGGTCGGACATCCCCGAAAACCATCGCCTGCAGATTCAGTTCTTATGAAAAACCACCATCATCAGGGCCACGCCCAGGCCGCACCGGCGGCGGGCGCCACGCCTTCCCACGAATCCATCTCCGAACGCGCCCATGAGATGTGGGTCGAAAAGGGCCGTCCCGAAAATTGCTCCAAGGCGATCTGGCTGGAAGCCGAGGCCGAATTGGTCGAGACCCAGAGTCAGACGCCGTTGAATCCCGACATCTCGATTGCCGGGCCCTGACAGGGTGTTGGAGAGCGCATTCCGATCGCAACGACGGCTTATCGTAGTTTCCCAAAACCCTGCTAACGGATGCGGCGGCGACCCGATCGTGCCGGGTTGCACAGCCCGGCACTCACACGAATGGAACAATCGGGAACGGTCCGCCGAGGACCTTTCCGGACGGGGATCCCAGCCAGCGATCGAGGACAGTCCCGTACACGCTGCGAAAGTCCGTGCTGTAGGTGAGATCCTGGTTTTTCGGCACGTCGAGTTTTGGCGCCGAACCGAGGATCCCTCCCCGCACCCGGGATCCAAGGACAAATAGGGGCGCGGCCGTGCCGTGGTCCGTCCCCTTGCTTTCGTTCTCGCCCGGCCTCCGGCCGAATTCGGAAAACGTCATCGTCAGGACCTGTCCGTCGAGGCGATGCGCCTGAAGGTCCTGTTGAAATGCCGCCAAACCCTCGGAGAGCGTGCCCAGGAGTCTGGCCTGCGTTTCAGCTTGGTTCACGTGCGTGTCGAACCCGCTGAGGGTCACGAAATAGACCCGTGTCGGAAGGCCGCCCGCGATCAGGCCCGCGATGCTGCGAAGGGACGACGCAAACGGGTTGCCGGGATAGGTGGCTTCCGGCTTGTAGTCCGCCAGGACCTTCTGGACCCGGACTTCCGTCACGAGGGTGTCCATCAGGGTCTGGCGAAGGAAGGAGACCTGGTCGCCTCCCCCGGGCGAGGGCGAATCGTGCTCCAGCAGCCTGCGGCTCTCCTCGCTGCCCCCGCGACCCGCCCCGAAGGGGGAGAGCCCGAAGGTCGGATGAGGAAGCGAACCCACCAGGGTCTCGGGCTCCCCGTTGGGCGTATTGATGTGGACGGCCAGCGGGTCATGGTTTCCCGCGGGGGCGCCGGCGCAGGTGTTGTCGAGGAAGCGGCCCACCCAGCCCGTGTTGATGAAGTCCCCGCTCCCGCTGGCCGTTTCCCAGATCTCGGTCGAGCGGAAGTGGCTGCGGTTCGGGTTTGGGTAGCCGACATTCTCGACGACCGCCAGGCTTCCGGCTTGGAAGAGCCGTTGCAACTGGGCGCAGGACGGATGGAGACCGAGGGTGTCGCTCACGCGAAGGACCTGGCCGGCCGGGATGCCGAGCGTCGGCCGCAGTCGGTAGTAGTTTGCATCCTCAAAGGGAATGAGGGTGTTCAGCCCGTCATTGCCGCCGGCCAGCTGGACCAGCACGAGGATGCTCCGGTCCTTTTCCGGGGCGGGCGCCGAGGCCAGTGCGGAATTCACGAGGAACGCGGGTGCGAACCGCCCGAAGGCGAGCAGACCGATGCCGCCGCCGGTCAGCCGCAGGAATTCCCGCCGGGTGGTCGGGAGGATGGAGGTTCGGTGGTGGGCGGGCATGCGGATCCTTTCAGCAGACTTGGTATTCGGGCGACTCCAGGGCGGTGAGGATGGCGCGCCGCACGCGGCGGCGGTGTTCGGCCGGGTCCGTCGCGCGTCCCTGAAGGAACTGCCGCAGTTGGGAGAGAAACTCCGGGTTCGGCGGGGCGGACAGGAAGTTCTCCTGGAGGGAGCCCAGCACCTGGTCGGGGCTGAGAGCCATCCATGCATCGAGGTCGGACTCCGTCATGGCAAACCGGGACTTGCCGCCGGCCCGCGCCGCCACGAGGTCCTGTTGCTCGTCCGCCGTCAGCGCAGCCCCGTCCAGGGGGGTGAACAAACGCTCGACCAGCGCCCGGCGCGCCCCGAGGGATGCGGAATTGATCCAGGAGCGGCCGCCGATCCAGCCGCGCACGTTGGGCGGGTTGAAGGGCGTTTCGCCCATCTGGCGGAGCGGGTTCAGCACGAAGCGTGGCACCGGCATGACGTCCAGGTTCAGGTCCTGGAGGAGCCCAAGGTACAGTTGCACGGGACTCTTGATGAGGTTCCCGCGAAATTCCGGGGCGAAAAAGATCCGGCTGCCAAAAAAATTCCGCACAAGCCAGCGGAGGTCATAGGCCCCTTCCGTCCTCCACCGGTCCCCGATCGCGAATTCATACTCGGGGGGCAGGCGTAGGTCGCCCAGGTAGAAGGCGGCCATGCGCCGCGGAAGGTGGGCCCCTGCTGCGCGCTGGCAGTAGGCCAGGTCGATGACGTCGTCGCCTCCGAAGCGGCCGGATTGCCCGAAGAGGGTCTTGACGCCGTCGTCGTGCTGCCTGGGCGCAAAGGCAAACCTGCCTGTCGCGGGCCGGATCCTGTAGCCTGTGAAGGCGCGGGCGGCCTCCTTGATGTCGGCCTCCGTGTAGTTGCCCTCGCCGAGGAGAAAGAGTTCAAAGAGCTCCCTGGCAAAGTTCTCGTTGGGAGCGCCTGTGCGGTTCTCGGCGAGGTCAAGGTAGACCTCCATCGCCGGGGAGCGCGAGACCGCCTTGGCAAGCTGCGGCGCCGGTCCGAGGGCGCCAGACGCCAGGATCTCAAAATGGCGGTATACGTAGGCGGCGTTGTGCACCTTCTCCGTCGCGACGACGAACACGTTCCCGAGGAAAGCCACCCACTTCTCGAAGGCGGAGTTTTCCGGGACCACCGCCAATTCCATCCAATTCACGCTCATGTCCCGAACGGCCGCCTGGGACCGTTCGAACGCGTCCCGCCGAAGCTTGCGCTTTGCCTCGCCCATTGCCTGGGCAACCTGCCGATGAAAGTCGGGCAGATCCCTCTCGAGTCCGGCAACCGAATCCGGCTCCGGCCAGGCGACGGCTGCGGGGGGAAAGAGGCGGTCCAGCGTGGCGGGAAGTCCCTCGCCGAGGGCGCGCCTGACGTCGGCTGCCCGGGCGGTCCAGCCGGCCCGCCGCAGCAGGTGTCGAACCGCCTGCTCCTCCCACGCAGAGGCGGGCAGCGGCGCCCAGGCATCCCCCACGGACAGAGACAGGCTCATGAGGGGGTAGACGCGCGAACGTCCGCAAGGTTTCTACTATCGGTCAGCCCAGGGTAGATCGTCCCGATCCGCCGGGTTGAAGGGAGAGAAGTGGGCCAACACCCCATGGCGATGGCCTCCGCGTGGGAGCAAAGTCGCTCCATGAGCCGTTCTTCGATTCGAAAGGGGAAACCCTGGATCGGGGACCTGCCTACCCTATGAAAAACAAACCTCCTTACAAAGTGAGCGCGCTTGTGCGCGGCAAGACCGCGGAGCTAACGACCGCCAATTTCCACCCTCTTCCCGAGCATAACGAAATCGCGGTTCGGGCGGAGGCCCTTTGGCGAAGGATGGGGTGTCCGCATTCCTGTGATGTCGCGATCTGGCTGGAGGCTGAGGAATCGCTGGTCCGCCCCAGCCATGGCGCGGACGAGAACCGGGGAATCGGCGCAGGGGGGGCACCTTTCGACAGCGGCAGGATCATGGAAGCCCTCAACGCCCAATTCCCGGGGACGACCGGCCCGGCGACGACATCGCTGTAGCGGGGGTTTTCAACAACCTGTCAGGTTCGGGTTGGCCACTTGGCCGGGGAATTGCTAGCCTCTTCCCGTGAAATTCCTATCTGGGTGTCTCGTTGCGGCTCTTGCGGTGCATTCCGCGGCCGGGACGGCTGCGGTCGCCAGTCCCATTCCGGTCAAGGTCGTCGTCGTGACGACCTTTGAGGACGACTACGACAATCCCAACGCGACGGGGATCAGCCCGGGGGAGGGCGTGCGCTGGATCAAGGGCTTCCACTTGGACACGGTGGTGCCGCTGCCGGCGGGATTCCGCCCTGTCCGTATGAACGGGGACGGAGTCCTTGAGCTGATGACCGGGATGACCACCGGCAAGGCTGCCGCTTCCACCATGGCCCTCGGGCTTGATCCGCGTTTTGACCTGAGCAAGGCGTATTGGATTCTCGCTGGCATCGCCGGAGTGGATCCCCTGCAGGCTTCGCTGGGCAGCGCAGCCTGGGCGGAGTGGGTGGTGGATGGCGACATCAAGAACGCGGTCGATCCCAGGGAAATCCCCGGGGACTGGCCGGACGGCAGCATACCCTGGAACCAGTCCAAGCCCTCCGACCCCTTGGGTTCGAATATCGGGCAGGTGTATCACCTCAATCCAACTCTCGTGAACTGGGCGTTCAACTTGACCCGGGGCGCGGCCATCCCCGATTCCGACGGCATGCGGAGCTTCCGCGCCCGCTTCGCGGGGTTTCCCCAGGCGCAGCGGCCCCCCTTCGTGCTCGTGGGCGACACCCTGGCTTCGGCCACGTACTGGCAGGGGGCCGTGGACACGGCCTGGGCCAGACGGTGGGTGAAGCTGTACACGGGGGGCCGCGGAACCTTTGTCACGACGGCGTGTGAGGACAGCGGCTTCATGCAGTCGATGACGCTGCTGGCCAAGGCCGGCCGCGTGGACGTCCACCGGGTACTGGTCCTCAGGACGGCGAGCGACTACTGCCTTCCGCGGCCCGGAGTGACGGCCGCCGAAAGCCTCGAGTACGGCACTGGCAATGCCTACATGGGCGAAAGCGAGGCCGCAGAGTCGGCGTACGTCGTCGGCGGGATGGTCGTTCGCGAATGGGTCCGGGGCTGGCCGTCGTACCGGGACGCAGTGCCGTAAGGGTGGGGGTTCACCCCACAGCCGATTGCGTTTGGCCGGGGTATACTTTGGCATGGTAAATTCCCGGCCCCTCGGCCCCCTTTGCGCGCAGGCGCTTGTCCCGGCGGCCGCGGCTGCCCTCCTCTTGCTGGCGGGCTGCGCGCCCGTCGAATACGTGTACGTGCCGCCACCGGCGCCGGCTTATGTCGCTGCGCCGTCCGTCGAGCCGGTGGCCGCTGATCCGCTCGATCAGCTTCTGGGGCCGGTAGCGCTTTATCCCGATCCCCTGATCTCAATCCTGCTTCCGGCGGCGGCCTTTCCGACGGACATTGCGGCTGCCGGGGCCTACATCAGCGGCGGGGGAGACCTCAGCCAGGTTGATGCCCAGCCTTGGGACGCGAGCGTGCGGTCGCTCGCCCATTATCCCAGTGTCGTCACGTGGATGGCCCAGAACGGGACGTGGACCCAGTCGGTGGGCGCGGCATTCGTTTCGCAGCCAGCGCAGGTGATGGAGGCGATCCAGCGCCTGAGGGAGCTGGCGCGCGCGGCGGGAACCCTCGCGAACACCCCCCAGCAGCAGGTGATCGTCCAGGGCGGTTACGTTGAAATCGAGCCCGCCCAGGCGGGCGTGATCTACGTTCCGCGGTACGACCCCGCGATCGTATTCGTCGACCAGCCCTACTACGGCTTCAATGGCCCGTTCTTCACGTACGGCCCGGCCTATGGCGCGGGGGTTTGGCTCACCTATGGGTGCAACTGGGGCGGCGGCGGGGTTGTCGTCGTGGGCCCGGGCTACTGGCACGAACGCGGCGGGTGGTGGCGTCCGTATGGAGGCGAGGGTCGGGGAGAATTCGGGGCTTCGGTGAGCGTGGATGTCAGTGTCCGTCCCTGGGGATTCCCCTCCAACCGCGAAAGGCCGGAGGCGCCCCGCGGATGGCAGAACGAAAGCAGGGTCGAGCACCCGAGCCTCGCGGCCGGATTGCCGGCCCACCCTCCGCAGTCGGCCTTCCGGAATATCCATACCAGGGGAGCGGCGGCCGTTACGGCGGTCGCAAGGAATCCGGCTGCGTTCAAGGGCAAGCCGATCAATCGGGCAATCCTGAGCAGGTCCGCTTCCTCCAGGGGAGCAGCGCCGGTGCGGCCTGAGGAAAACCGCCCGCGGGCCCAGACAGCGGCAGCTCCCGCGAGGCCGCCCGGCCAACCCAGGGAGAGCGGAGCGATTCGAGAGGCAAAACCCGTGGCGAATCATGCCGCGGCACCCGCCGAACGGGTCCAGCCCGCAAAGGCGCAGGTCAAGGCCAGACCGGCCAAGGCACCCGCGCCCAAGGCAAGGAAAAAGGCAAAGCCCGCCAAGAAGAAACCTGAGGACGGGCGGCCCAGCCAATGAGGGCCGGGCGTTCGTAGCGGCTGGTTTTTCTGGACAAACCGGAGGGTGCGGGCAGGCTGCGCGGGTTCCCAGCCTTGCTTCACACAAACCAGTTCTTCAATTTTTCGAGGTTCTTCCCAGGTCGAGGGGGGCAGAACGTGGTTTTGTCGTTTAGGGCCACGCCCCTTCGTGCGGCGTTCGTCTTGGGCGTTCTTGCCCTGCCAGGCGCAGCGTTCGCGCAAAGCGACTATGCCACGCCGTACTCTTTTACCACACTCGCCGGCTTTCCCTCCGGGAGCGCGGACGGCACGGGCAGCGTCGCCCGGTTTAACAACCTTCAAAACCTCGCGGTGGACAGCGCAGGCAACCTCTATGTGGCGGATTATGGCAACGATACGATCCGCAAGATCACCCCTGCCGGGGACGTGACGACGCTGGCCGGCACTGCGGGCCAGGCCGGCAGCTCGAACGGCACGGGCGGCGCCGCCTTGTTCAACGGTCCGGTTGACGTGGCAGTGGACAGCGCGGGCAATGTCTATGTGGCGGATTCAGGCAACAACAGGATCCGCAAGGTCACGCCTGCGGGAGTCGTGACGACTCTGGCTGGCTCTTCGGGACAAGCCGGCAGCGCGGATGGCAAGGGCAGCGCAGCTCAATTCGACGGTCCCCAGGGGGTGGGGGTGGATGGCGCGGGCAATGTCTACGTTGCGGACACCAACAACTATACGATCCGCAAGGTCACGCCCGCAGGGGACGTGACGACGCTGGCCGGCGCGGCGGGACAAGGCGGCAGCGAGGATGGCAAGGGCGGCGCCGCCCAGTTCAATGATCCCGTTGGCGTGGCAGTCGACAGCTCTGGGAATGTCTACGTGGCCGATGCGGCCAACGATGAGATCCGCAAGGTCACACCCGCCGGCGTCGTGACGACGCTGGCCGGCGCTGCGGGACAAAACGGCAGCGCGGATGGCAAGGGCAGCGCCGCCCAATTCAACTATCCCGAAGGCGTGGCCGTGAACAAGGCCGGCACCGTCTTTGTGGCCGATGCGGGCAACGATACGATCCGCAAGATCACGCCTGCGGGGGTCGTGACGACGCTGGTCGGCGCTGCCGGCCAGAACGGCAGCGCGAATGGCACGGGCAGCGCGGCTCAATTCAATGGGCCGGCGGGAGTGGCGGTGGACAGCGCTGGCGAGGTCTTTGTGGCGGATTCGGGCAACGATACGGTCCGCGAGGTCACGTCCGCCGGGGTCGTGACGACGCTGGCCGGCGCTCCCAGCCAAGGCAGCGCGGACGGCGAGGGCGGTGCCGCCCATTTTGACACCCCCTGCGGCGTTACGGCGGACAGCGCGGGCAATGTCTATGTGGCAGATTTCAACAACAGCTTGATCCGCAAGATCACGCCCTCCGGCGTCGTGACAACGCTGGCCGGCTTGGCCGGAAAAACAGGCGGCGCGGACGGAAAGGGCAGCGCCGCCCGGTTCAGTTATCCCGAAGGCGTGGCGTTGGACAAGGCCGGCAATGTGTATGTGGCGGATACGGGCAACGATGCCATCCGCAAGATCACGCCTGCCGGTGTCGTGACGACGCTGGCCGGCACGGCGGGACAAGGCGGCAGCGTGGATGGAAAGGGCGCCGCAGCCAGGTTTTCAACACCCATAGGGATTGCCCTGGATAGTGCGGGGAACGTCTATGTCACGGCACGCGATGTCCGCAAGATCACGCCCGCAGGGGTCGTGACAACGCTGGCCGGCACGCCGGGGCGCGGCAGTGCGAACGGCACGGGCAGCGCCGCCCAATTCAAAGGGCCTGCAGGCTTGGTCGTGGACAGTGCGGGCAATGTCTATGTTGCGGATGGACTCAACGATGAGATCCGCAAGGTCACGCCTGCCGGTGTCGTGACGACGTTTGCCGGCACTGCTGGCCAAAGCGGCAGCGCGGATGGAACGGGCGCCGCGGCACTCTTCAATACACCCTGCGGCATAGCCTTGGACGGCGCAGGCAACTTCTATGTGGCGGACACAAACAACGACACGATCCGCAAGATCACGCCCGCCGGGGTCGTGACGACGCTGGCCGGTGCGGCGGGACAGGGCGGCAGCGCGGACGGCGCGGGGGAGGCGGCCCTCTTCAATGGTCCCTTCGGCGTGGCTTTGGACAGTGCCGGGAATCTGTATATCGGGGACTCGAGCAACAACACGGTGCGGAAGGGGGGACTTGCAGCCGGCCCGTCCATTTCCACCCAGCCGAAGCCGGCGACGGTTACGGCGGGGGGCAATGCAAGCTTCACCGTAGCGGCGAGCGGAAGCCCGGCGCCGACCTTCGAGTGGCAGGTATCGACAAACGGCGGGAGCACTTGGGCAGGTGTTCCGGCGGGCAGCCCCTATTCCGGGCACAATGCCACCACCCTGACCCTCTCGGGAGCAACCGCAGCGATGAGCGGCTACCGTTACCGCTGCGAGGTCGCAAACAGCGTCGCCAGCATCACCAGCAACGCCGTCCTGCTGACTGTCAACAAGGCGGCGCAGACGATCAGCTTCACGGCGCCCGGCAACAAGACCTTCGGGGCTGCTCCGTTTTCCTTGACGGCCACGGCAACGAGCGGATTGCCGGTGTCCTTCTCGATCGCGAGCGGGCCGGCGACTTTTTCAGGCGGCAAGGTGGCGCTGACCGGAAAGGGCACGGTGAAAATCGACGCCAACCAGGCCGGCAACGCCAATTACCTGCCGGCCCCCACGGTGAGCCGTAGTTTCACGGTCAATTAGTTCCGGGGCGCTCCAGGGCTAAAATATCATGGCCCAGGACACCCGGCACTGGCTCGTGAAGCAGGAACCCGAGACCTACTCCTGGGAGGACTTTGCCCGTGAGGGGAGGGTGGTCTGGGACGGGGTGAGGAACTACCAGGCGCGAAACAATCTCAAGGAAATGCAGGTTGGCGACCAGGTGCTGTTCTACTCCAGCGGCGAATCCAAATCGGTCGTCGGGCTTGCGGAGGTTGCGCGGGCCGCGTTTCCGGATGAGACGGCAGACGAGCCGGGCTGGGTTGCGGTTGAATTGAAAGCGGTCCGATCCCTGGCGAGCGCAGTCACGCTGGCGAGGGTCAAGGCGGACCCTTCCCTTGCGGGGATCGCGCTGGTGCGCAATAGCCGGCTTTCCGTCATGCCCCTGGCGAAGAAGGACTTTGATCGGATCGTCAAATTTGGGGCCTGATCCGGTCGGCTAGGAATTGACACCCTGCGGTCCAGGCCTTGGGTTTTCCGGCGACGAATGAAGCTGCCGCCGTCACTGTTCCTGGGTGCAGTCCTGCTCTTCTGCGCGGGCTGCGAGTCTGCGTCGGCGCCGACCGATTTGGGGGCGGCGATCCTCAACCCAAGGGCCACACAGGTTGCAGTCACGTCCATCGATCCCAGGTGGACCAGCTATGGGATCTACCTGAAGGGCGTGACGTCGTCCATCCAGGCGCAGTGGAACGAGATCCGCGAAGAAAACCTGAATGCGATCACGGACGGCAGCACGGTCAGCGTGGCGTTCATCCTGAATTCAGACGGGCAGGTAAGCCGGGTCCTGGACCACGACGACCATGGCACCCAGGCGTCGACCTACACGATTCACGCCTGCATCCAGGCGGTCGGGGATGGCGCCCCGTACGCCCTTTGGACGGACGAGATGATCGCCGCGCTCGGCAAGGAACAGAAGATTGTCGTGACCTTTTTCGTCCGTTCGTGAGGGGCCGGCTCCCCTCAGGGGGCGGCGAGGGCAAGCGTACGCGTCCGCCGCCCGCATGCCTGTTCTGTCGTCACACCGGAGGGCCAGCGGACCCGAACCGCCTTGGGCGGATTGGAATCGGGATAGCCGAAGAAGCAGGCGGCGGCGGACTGGCTGCAATACCCGGATCCGGCGTGGATCTCGCCGGTCTGGATCGAACCGTCCGCCAGTTCGAGGGAGACCTGGGCACCGACAGCCGCCGGGTTTCCCACAGGGCCCCGAAGGCTGACGCGCAGGGGGTTTCGGGCTGCGACGCCCTGGTTTCGAAATGCCAGAGCGGAGTCGTTGTTCCGGGTCACGAGGAAGTCAGGCCAGCCGTCGTCATCGAGATCGAGGACCGCCAGGGCCTTTGCATCGCCGGGGACGACGAGGTCGCTCTCGAACGGAGGCACCGGCGCAAAATGACCGCGGCCGTCGCCTTTCAGAAGCAGGCCGAGCCCGCCGTCAAAGCGTCCGACCGCGGGGATCGGGGCGTAGGAGTTTTGCACCGCGTAGATGTCGGCGCGGCCGTCGCCGTCGAAGTCGCCGGCCACGATTCCCTGCAGGGGCGCGATCTGCGCTAGGCGGGGAAGCGGCTCGAAGCGGTGGGTGCCGTCGGGCTGGCTGAGGAACACGCCGCTGCGGAATTCCGTCGCTGCGAAGCGCCGAGCCCCGGCCAGTGCCTCCTCCCCGAGGACTTCCCCCAGGGTGGCCCTGGAGTACGAGTCGTTGGTGGGAAAGCGCGTCAAAATGGAGGGAATCACCGCGCCCAGGTCCCTGCGGGTGCGCCACGGGTAGAGCCGATCTCCCTCGTGGTAGGCCTCGATCAGTTGGGACGTGCCGTCGCCCTTGAAGTCGCCGTAGAAGAGCAGGGCCGGATGGTCGGGGTCGGCGCGGTATTGGGTATTCATGCCGAGGTTGCCCACGACGTAGTCCGGCCTCCCATCGCCATTGAAGTCCGCGGAGGCAAGGGACGTCCACCATCCGGTGCCGGCGGCGGCAAAGCCCGCCCTTTCGGTCCAATCCTCGAACCCGGCGCCTTGGCGGTTGTGAAAGTACTTCACGTGGCCCCACTCCAGGGTCAGGAGCAGGTCGGGCCAGCCGTCGCCATCGACGTCGCTCCAGAGAGCCGAGGTCACCATCCCGACTTCGCGCAGGCCTGGGGCCATGGAGTCGGTGACGTCCTCAAACCTGCCGCCGCGGTTGATGAGAAGGGCGCTCCGGGGAGGCAGCGGATATTGCCCGGGGAGGATGCGCCCGCCGAGGAAGATCCCGAGCAGGCCGTTGCGTGTGAAGTCGGCCGCGGCAACCGCGCCTGCGCTGATCGGCAGCGGAGGCAGGGCTCCGTCCGGCGCGGGCCGAAAGCCGCCGCGGCCATCATTCAGGAACAGTCGTGGTTGGTATTCCGGGGCGCCGGCCGGCATGGAGTTGCCTCCCTTCGTCACGAGCAGGTCGTTCCTGCCGTCGCCATCGGCGTCGACAAGAAGCAGAGGCCCGTCGTCGAGGGAGGAGGTGGCGGCAGGAGCCGGGAGACCCGTGGAGGCAAAGACGCCGGGGGATCGTTCCTGGAGAATCCTCAAGGGGTCGAGCGAAGTCCCGCCGAGGACGATCGCGTCCCGGACTCCGCCGAGGCTGCCGACGGCTAGGCCGGGGCCGCGGCGGTTGAGGCGAAAGGGAAGGAGGCGCTGGGAGGAGGCTTCGTCAATGGCGTCCTCCCGGGACCTGAGGTTGAGGCCGGCCGCCAGGCTTACCTCCGCAAACTGACCGCGGGCTGGACGGGGATCCAGGTGCCTGGGGACGGGTTCCGAGGGCTCGGTGATCGTGATGCGCCGGTCGACGGCGAGGTTTTCGAATGTCTGCGCGTGCCCGCTGGGCCAGTGCACCGTCAGCCGCCGGATCGACGTGTCGTCCCCGAGTCCAAAGTGCGCGATCGGCTCGCTGCTGGAAAGGTAGCCGCGGGCAAGCACCAGGGGGCGGATTTGGACGCCCGAGGCGGTTTCGAGGCGGACCGTAGAGCCGATGCCAAAGCGATTGGAGACGGTTCCCCTCAATTCGACGATCACGCGGTGGCCGCTATCGCAGTCGTTGCGAAGGACACTGGCACTGTCGTGGTAGTTGGCGTACACCAGCCCAAGGTTGCCGTCGCCGCCCAGGTCGCCGAAGGCGGCGCCAAAGCTCACGCCCTTCCCGTCCAGTCCCCAGTCCCCGCTCACATCCTCGAACCGGAGCCCGCCCAGGTTGCGGAAGGCGAGCTTCGCCTCGGCTTGGACGGGGCTCTCGTCCATAAGCTTGATCCGCTCGGCCTTGGAGTCGGCATTCATCAGCCGGCGGATCAGGTCCACGCCCGGGCTCCAGGGAAACCCGTTGGTCACGAAAAGATCGAGGCGCCCGTCGTTGTCCAGGTCCTCGAACCGGACGGACCAGGACCAGTTGGTGGCCGCGATGCCGGCGAGACTTGCCGCCTCGAGGCAGCGTCCCTTGCCGGTGTTCAGGAGGAGGGCATTGCGGTGGTACTTCGGGGCGGTGCCATCGCCATCCGCCGGTTCGGGGGTCCTGGCGCGGGCGTCGGCGAGGAAGCGCTGGTCGGTCGCGTGGGTCGTCGCGGCCATGTCGGCCACGAGGAAGTCGATCCGCCCGTCGTTGTCCACGTCCCCAAGGTCCGCACCCATGGAGGAGAACGAGGTATGGGGCAGGACCTGGCTTAGGACGTCGCTGAAGGTTCCGTCCCTGTTGTTATGGTAGAGATTGTCGGGGACGCCGTAATCGTGTCCCACATAAAGATCGGGCCAGCCGTCGTTGTCGTAGTCCCACCAGGTGGCGGAATGACCCTGGCCTTCGCCGCGGATGCCGGCGCGGTCCGTAACCTCCGAAAAGGTTCCGTCGCGGTTGTTGTGGAGGAGGCGGCCGCGCTGCCCATTTGGAAATCGGACGCTGTCCAGGAGGTTCGTCGTGATGTAGACGTCGAGCCACCCGTCGCGGTCGTAGTCGCAGAAGGCCGCCATGACGCTCGAATCGGTCACATCGAGCCCGTAGTCGCGGGCCATTTCCCGGAAGGTACCGTCACCCTGGTTGATGTAGAGAAGGTTCGGCGCGTTGTACCGGCAGACGTAGAGATCCAGAAGGCCGTCGTTGTTCACATCCACGAACGTCGCGCCCTGCTTCCAGATGGCGGCTGCCGCACCCACGTCGCCGACGCCCGCCTTCCCGGTGACGTCCTCGAACTTCCAGTCGCCCAGGTTGCGGAACAGGCGGCAGCTCTCCGTCTTGCTCACGACGAAGATGTCGGGCCGACCATCCCCGTCGTAGTCCCCGATCGCGACCCCGGTGCCGAGCGAGCCGGTTTGGAATTCCTCGAAAAGATCCCCTTTCATCCGGGGATCGTCGTAGAGGTTTTGGGTGAGCACCCCGGTCAAACCCGGGGGAAGCTCGGAAAACATCGTCTTCCCCGTCCTCTTCCGCCTGGGAGCGAAGGGCTTTTCGGCGATGCTCCCCCCGGCGCCCCACCCGGGAGGCCCGGATGCGAGCCGGGCCAAGAGGCCCTTGCCGACGATCATCCCGGCCGAAAGGGCGGCGGAGGATCGGACAAACTCGCGGCGATTCACAACGGATTCAGCGCAACGCCCCCCGGCCAAGTCAAGCCGGAGGGGCGGAGGTATTTGGGCCTACTCGACGCTGAGTTGCAGCGGGGCGAAGCCGGCAGCTGTGACCATGACCCGGTCGCCCTTGGCCAGGTCTGAAATCGTCCAGGTCTCACCCGGGCCGATCGCATGGTCGGCAATGCACTTGGCCTTGGAGTCGGCGTGGAACGCGACCGCGAGCAGGATCTTGGCGGAGGCTGTCACGGCGGTTGCGGACTCGTTCTTCAAGGTGAGCACATAGGGCGCGTCCTCCGTTCCGGCCGACTTCGAGAAGGAGGCGGAGAGCGGCAGGCTCGGCGCGTTGTCGGCGGCGGGCTGGGAAGGCGTGGCTTGGGCCTTCAGGGCAGGGGAAAAGGCGACAAGAAGCGCGCAGCCCAAGGCTATCAGGGAGCCGCTGAACAGGCCCGTGCGGGCCGATGATCGAATGGAGTTGTTCATGATTGGACTCTCATTCCTAAATGCCTGGGCCGCCTGCGGCCAGCTGAATCAGTTGGGGGCGGAAACCAGGCAGGCCGGCAGAAGTGAAAACCGGGTAGCGACGCGCGTCCCGCGCGCCCGGGTCCTGCGAATGACCCCCACGTGTGCACGGACGGGCGGGCCGCCCGTCCCTACCTCGCAAGCGCTACGCCCGTGCCTACCAAGCATTCGCGGTGCGAAAGCTTGCCGCGGCGAAGCAACGCGATGCCGGGCCCAAAAAAACAACACGCGGCAATCCGGTCGTTTCTCCAGTCCGTCGGTCAGAAACACTACGGGTCGTCAGTTGGATCGGTAGGAGACGATAACCTGGCCTGCATTGCCACTGGTGCCGGGCTGTCCCGTGCTTGAATAGTATGCCTGGCCCCCGGCTCCCGGGCCGTTGGGCCCGACGATCGCGGCGATTCCCCCGGCTCCCCCGTAACCTCCGGACCCTTGAGGAGTAATCCCGTGCCCATTGCTTCCGCCGTTCGCGCCTCCCTGCCCGTTACCGCCATTGTAACTCACCCAGCAGTCCACATTCGCAAAGCTATCCGAACCTCCGCCATTTCCGGGGCCGCCGTTGCCGTTCAGAGTGTTGCTCATGCCAGGTTGGCCGCCGTAGGCGGACGCAATGCTGCCGAAGCTCGACGTCCCACCCGGGGTATCGCTGCCGCCGCCGGCCCCGACTTTGACGGAGAAGCTCTCGCCTGGCGTGACGTCCAGGACGAATTTGACATAGCCGCCCGCTCCGCCGCCGTTCCCGTCCAAAAACTTATTGCCGTTTGGGGAGGTAAGCAGCGTGGATGTCCCGCCTCCACCGCCGCCGCCCCAAAGTTCAACGCTGATCAGGGTTACCCCGGCCGGGACCACAAAGGTTCCAGACTGGTCGAAGCGCTCGAAGATCGGGACGTCATAACCGGCGGGTCCGGTGAGTCCGGTCGCACCCTTGGGGCCCGGGCTTCCCTGGGGTCCGGTGGGTCCCACCAGGCCTGAGATCCCCTGGGGACCCTGAGGTCCCGTGGGTCCCTTCGGACCCGAAATACCTTGAAGCCCCTGGGGACCCTGGGGTCCGGCGGGCCCCGTCAGCCCGGTCGCGCCCTTCGGCCCTTGCGGCCCCGGGACACCCTGCGGACCCTGCGGGCCAGTTCCCCCGAGGGTAATTGCAATCTCGGCGGAATTCGGTCCGCCAGGGGCGGCTGCGACAACGTAATAGTATTTTATACCTATGATTGCCGTACTGTCGGCGTAGGAGGTGACGCCACTGGCCAGGTTGGCCAATTTGACGTACGGTCCACCGGACTTTATGCTGCGGCTGATCTGGTAGCCGGTGGCCCCGGTAACCGGAACCCATTCAACAACAATCGTTCCGAGAGAGAAATAATCCAGGATCGCCGGGGCGGGCAAGGCGAGGGCCGTGCCGGCAGGGTAGGCAAATGCGGCCAGGAGAATGCAGGTCAGGGACAGGAGGCGGGGCAAGGAACGGGTTTTCATTGGCGGAAAACGAGGCGGAGGGCGCAGACCATTCGGAATTAGATAATTTGTGCCGGTGGCAAAAAGAACTAATCCGCCAACCAACGTCAACCAGAACGGGGATCACTCGTACAGGTGCGCGAACTCTGCCGGCAGGGACGTGATCTGCTGGATCCGGATGCCGGTGAAGAACACCTCGGACCCCTCGCTTTGGAGCTGAATCCTTCCCTTCGTCAGAGGCGTTGCGATCCCGTCCTTCATGGACCGTGAGTTCCTCAGCACCATGACCACATGGCCGTTGACGATGTGCAGGCTCTTGTCCCCGAAGCAGACCAGCTCCAGATCGGTCCAGTCCCCCTGCCTGCTCTCGAAGAGTTCGCTGCGGAGGCACAGGCCGCCCAGGCTGGGCTTTGCACCGAACGGGAGGAACGGCCGGGTTTCGTTCGCGACGGCGTTCATCGTGCCTTCCGGGGAAAAGGCCCGGACGTCTTCCGCCGATTCCGCGATGTTCCAATAGTCTCCCATGTGACCCTCCATGACCTGGAACTCCTGGGAAAGCATCCACGCCTTCCAGTAGTCCGCGCCCGCCGGGCCGACGGAATGATACAGGACGCCGCTATCCCTCAACCCGTTCTGCCGGGGCGGCCAACGGGTCGTCCCCCATTTGACCCTGAGCTTGAGGCGGTAGTTTGAGAATTCCTGGCGGGTGAAGATGGATCCGTAGATCTGCCCGCTGATGCGAAGAACCAGTTCCCCGCTGGAGTCGGAGACTGTAAAAACGCCGACCGGGTCCCTGCCATAGCCGATCGGCTCGATTGGCCTTCCCTGGGCGTCCGCGGGGATGCGGCCCCTGTAGCTCGAGTCAGGGCTGAAGGAAAGGTACGTGTCCCATTGGGACATCCTGCCATCCATGAGGTCGGTCCAGCCGTCGGCGTGCGCACTCTGGGCCGCCGGGATCAGGGTGAGGACGATTGCCGCCAGAAGTTTCATCCGGGAGGCAGCAAACTGAAGGAGGAGAGTTTCCACAAGGAGCGTTTTGCATATGGGGCAGCCTGCAAGAATTGACCTTGTTCCGGGACGCGGCAGGCTCCCCGCCAACCCCATGAAAATCTACCTCTACGGGATGATCGTGCTGACGACCGTTCATCGGCTGAAGGGGGACTTTCCGGAGGCCGATGGCTATGGGGAAATCGAGGAAACCCATTTGGTGCCCGGCGGGGAGACGGGGAATTCCGCCCTGGTGCTCGCTCGCTGGGGGCACCGGGTGAAAGTTGCCGGGCCCTTCCTGGGGAAGCAGACTCGCGACGGGGTGGTTGGGTTCCTGGAAGGCCGGGGCGTGGATTGCTCGGGCCTCCGCTACGACGACACGTTCGAGGGGGTCCGAGACCTGGTCATCGTGGGCGGCAAGGCAAGGGCGGTCTTCGGCTGGTTTGGCAGATACTTCCAGGGTGCCAAACGGTGGACGGCTCCCGAGAGGGCCGATGTGGCCGGTTCCGACATCGTGGGCATAGATCCGTTCTTCGGAGCCGAATCGGACGAGGTTGCCCGCCTTTGCACCGAGCTGGGTCGGCCGTACGTGACGATCGACTGCGCGCCGGACAGCAGCCTGCACCGGGGCGCCGCAGCGACGATTGTCTCCGCGGAATTCCTCAGAAACCATTTTCCCGGGTCGGATCAGGACGGCTTGATCCGGCGCTATGCAGCGGAGGCGGAGGGCCTCGTGATCTTCACGTCTGGGGCAGAGGAAGTCCTGTATTGCCGCGGACGCGGAGAGATCCGGAGTTTCAGGCCCTACCGGGTGAAACCAAAGAGCACGCTCGGCGCTGGCGACACGTTCCGCGGCGGCGTGATCCACGCAGTGGCGGCCGGGATGGACGACGACGCGATCGTGAGGTTTGCCGCGGCGACTGCGGCGTGTGTCTGCCAGCGCTTTCCAATGGCCTTCGATCCGCCCGGACTGGAGGAGATCACCTCCTTGGCGGCCAGTAGTTAGTTGCCGTCACTCGAAGCGGTACACGCTGTAAGTCCGGGGTTGCTGGACAACCTCGAAGACCGTGGTGCCGTCCTTTGTGAAGCCGGCCAGTTCCTTCCCGGACTGGAGATCGAAGAGCTTCGCTCCGGGCTTTTTGATCACGATGTCGTACCGGGAGAGGTAGGGGAGGTAGGACTTCGCGATGAAGGTGTTGTTGTCGTAGGTGAACAGGCAGACCTTCGCCGGGGCGTCCAGATAGACGGGGATGTCGTCCATCATGTCCCTGCGGATCTGGGAGAGGATTTCCCGGGGGAGATGGTACAGGTCGTCGAAATTCTCGGGGATCGTCAGGATGAAGAACCGGCCCTTGGCGAGCCCGCGCACCTGGAGCAGCATCGGGTAGCGGTCGGTCTCCTTGTAATTGGCCTGGATGATCTCCTCGGAATCCACGAGCCCGTAGGCGAGCTCAGGAATCAGGATGTCGCTGTCCGAGGGGTAGAGGTTCGCGGGTTCCTCGTCCATGATGCGCCGGAAGGTAAACTCGTTCACGAGCGACTTGCGCCCTGTGTACTGCACCTCAACGACCCGCTCGATCCCCTTTCCCTGAAGGGCCTTCAGGAGGCCCGAAGTGATGACGACCGTCTTGTCCTCGTTCAGGTGCCTGAGGATCTTGTCCACCAGGGCCGGGTCGGACTTTGCCGATTCGGTGAGAAAGATCGTGCCGCGGTCGTCCGGAAAGTAGGGGTACAGGTCCATCGGAACGCCGACCATGCCCAGGTAGTTGTGGAGGTACATCTCGCCGGAGGAGCTGTAGGGCTTGTAGGAGGCGACCCCGTAGGGCTGGCCGAGCTTTCCGAGGAATGTGTCCAACTTGTCGAAGGTGTCGCCGGCGTCGGCGAAGAGAATGCTCGTGATCCGCGAGGTGCCATCCGGCTGCCGGAGGGACTCCAGCGCATTGCCGTAACTCCAGAGCGTGATCTGCCTCGGCTTGGCGAAGAGCGTGTCTTCAATCTGCTCCGTGTAGCGGTTCAGGGTCTGGCGGGCGCCGGGATCCACCCAGCCCCCTCCGAACTTTCCGGGCTTGATGTGCTCGTAGTACCGCATGATGCCATAGCTTTGGTACTGCTGGAGGTGCATCGCCGTGTTGTCGCTGTCCCGGGTCTCGGTGCCGCAGTAGATCTCGTCGAACACCTTGGGTTGAGCCTCAAGGTTGTAGCCTGAGAACTGGTACTGCTCGTACCAGTTCGGCGGCTTGATAATCAGGTGGATGCGGGGGTTGACGCTTCTGGCGTTCTTGACGACGAGATTCTCGCCCACATCCTTCATCACCTTCAGGCGGTACTCGGTCCAGGAAAGGTCCCCCTTGGCCAGCTGGGCGGCTTCGCTCCGGCTGTTGAAGATGAAGAGGTCGTCAAAAATGATCTCGTCAAAGAGTCCTGCCGTGTAGGCAACGACCTGGCGGAAGCGTTCGCGGTCGGACGGGTCCTCGTAGCGGAAGCCCGTGAGCCCGTCGCCCGGCCGGCCCCCCGCATAGGCCATGATGCCCCCGGATACCTTGATTCCCTTCGCGGTGAAGAATGCCTTTACCTTGAGGACGTCGGCCCTCGGCGTGGTTTCACCCCCTCGGAATGTCTCGAGCCAGACTTGGTCCACCCTCATGGAACGGTTGATCAGGTTCCAGCTTTCCTCCATCCACGCAGGGTCGGCCGCCATGCGGCGCATGTCCTGGATGGGGCAGTAGAGGGCGACGTCGAAGTTCCTATAGCGGTGCGGGTCGGCCGGGCATTGGGCTGCCGCGGGCGCGGCCAGCTTCAGCAGGGCCAGCGCGGCAAGGCCGAGGGGTGCAAGCCTTCCGATCATCACGGAGGCGAGAGTAGTGTCCTTTCCTTGATTGCTGCAAGGACCAGATTCCGGATGGCCGGTGAAGTTGCCTCCCCGAGGCGGGGAGTTTCCACGGCGCCAGGATGCAGGGTGCCTATCAGGTTGCGAAGCGCGCGGGCGATTTCGCGGACTTCCCTGCCGTGGGGCTTGAGGATCGCCTCGAAGGTTCCGAGGCGTTCGTCGGTGTTCATTGGGCGGGGGTTTCTTGCGCGGGCGCGCAGCCAGCGCAAGCCCGGGATGTGCACGGACGGGCGGGGATGCCCACGCGTCCGGATTCTGCGGATGACCCGAAGGTTGGCACGGACGGGCGGGCCGCCCGTCCCTACCTCGCAAGCGTAGGTCTACCTAGCAAGCGTAGGTCTACCTCGCAAGCGTTGGTCTGCCTCGCAAGCTAAGCTTGCCTCGCAACAGCAAGCTTGCCCGTCCGATCTTACGCGGCCCTGCGGTCCTCTTCCGAGGGGCGGTTGGAGGGCTCGAAGGGATCGATCCCGGCCTTGGTGGTGAGCGGCCCGATGCAGCGGCAGGTGTCGAAGACGAAGAGCGAAACCAGGCCGGGGATGGCGAGCAGGAAGCCCGCGAGACCGGGGTTGACCGGGAGGACGAAGAGGGCGGCGATTGCGCCCACGAAGGTGGCGATGGGGAAGATATTGTTTTTCATGGTAGGTGTGGAGTGTTTGTTACCGGTGAGAACACGCAGGTCTCGGGAAAGTTGCAGGCGGTTCTGTTACGACCGGGCAACGGACTTTTGGCGTAGTGAGGATGGCAGTACATGTGGCGTGGAGAGTCGGACGCCGGTGGTATTGCAAAGGCCGTGCCAAGTGGGCGGTTGGCACACATCAAATTGTTGTACAACAAGTTATGGTTGTGGCCTCGACCGATCCGCGTCGCCATGGATTCGGAAGCGGAACGCGGCGTTCCCAAAACCGGGACCAAAATTCGGGAGGGCCGGGCCAAATGGCTTGTGCGTCGGCGAAGCCCCGACACCCTTTGCGGCATGCAGTCACTTGTGACGCTGGACGAAATCGAGTCGGTTGCTCCAGGCATCGATTCCGTGGTGCCACCGACGCCTCAATATGCGTGGCCTCTCCTTGGCGCGCGGACAGGGTGTGAACTTTGGGTGAAACAGGAGAACCACACGGAGATCGGGTCCTTCAAGATCCGGGGTGCGCTGCACTACATGAACCGGCTGGTGGCGAGGGAGCCGGGCGTGAAAGGGGTCATTGCGGCCACGAGGGGAAACTTTGGGCAGGCGGTCGCCTTTGCGGCTGCGAAGCACGGGCTGTCGACCGTGATTGTCGTCCCGCATGGGAACAGCGTGGAGAAGAACCGCGCAATGAGGGGCCTCGGCGCGGAGTTGATCGAGCACGGTGAGGACTTTCAGGCCGCCCTGGTCAGGTCGGAGGTGCTGGCCGGGGAGCGCGGGCTGCACTGGGTGCCTGCATTTCACCGCGACCTGGCCTGGGGTAACGCCGTGTCGATGGTCGAGTTCCTGAGGAGGGCTCCCCCGCTGGAGCTTGTCTACATCCCGATCGGGATGGGTACGGGGGTATGCAGCCTGGTGGCCGCTCGGGACGCCCTGAAACTGCCGACGCGCGTTGTCGGCGTGGCTGTGGAGGAGGCTCCGGCAATTGCGCTGTCGTTCCGTTCGGGGAGACAAGTCTTTCACGCTGCATCGACCCGCATCGCCGACGGGATGGCCTGCTCGACCCCGAATACGGAGGCTCTCGGCTGGATCCTGAGGGGCATCGACCGGATCGTGAGCGTTACGGACGACGAGGTGGAGGCGGGGATGCGGGCCTACTTTGCCGACACCCACAATGTTGCGGAGGGAGCCGCCGGAGCCGGCCTTGCCGCGGTCCTGCGCGACCGCGAGTCCGTCGCCGGGAAGAGGGTTGGCGTCGTGTTCACCGGCGGCAACGTCGACGCGGACAAGTTTGCACGCGTGCTTTCGTCCGGGCCCGCGGCGTCAGCCTGAGGGCCTCCAACGGGACTACGCTGCCTGGCTGTTGGACTGCGCCGACTCCAGGGCCTTGGTCGCCGATGCGCGAAGCTGGGCACCGATGCAAAGGATGACCTTGCAGACGTTCTCGCGGACTATCCGATCCGAGGGCGGAACGAAACGGCCCCGGCGCTCGCCCTCCAGCCATGTCTCATCGCGGATGATCTTGTCGATCACGGAACACTGATGAGTAAGAATGTACTCGTAGTCCTTCATGGTACCATCCGTGGCAGCCTTAGCACCCGCCCACTGGGTCATCGGCACTTCCCGCCCTTGTTTAAGCGCTCCCACCTGGAACAACAGATACATTTTCCCAGGGACTGCAATCTTGCGCCTGCTGGTAGATATGTAACAGGATTTAGGACAAACAGTTGCAAGTATCAATGACGCGTTCAGTCCCGGGACCGGGGGACCAGAATCCATGGGGTGATCACCCCATGAGGAAGTGCGACGGCGAATTCAGCCCGCAACCTGGCGAAGCGGATGGCGGCTGCCGATGACGCCGCAGGCGAGGGCGACCAGGTCCTCCCTGAAGCCGATGAATTCGAGGACGCGCGATAGAAATCGACGCTTGGTGGCGGTGTCGATGTTCATGATGGCCCAGTACCGGGTCCCCGGGATCTGCCGTGCCTGGTTGTGGCGGCACTGGTCCACGATGTCCTCCCTGGAAAGTCCGAGGTAGCGGCGGCCGCTCGTTCCGCCGGAAAGGGAGTGGATGTACTCCTTGAATTCCTGGGCGTGCTTGGAGGCGATCCAGGAGAGGATCGCAAGATACTTGTCGGCATCGGTGAACTTGGCCCGGAATTCCGATCCGAGAAGAAATCCAACGAGGGGCTCGTCGCTTTCGGCCGACGGGGCCCCTACTTGGAGCAGGGCGGCGAGAACGTCATTCGGGGTCTGATGAAAGTCGGTCGTCAGTTTCCTGAGCGCGTCGTAGACATCGTCGTCGAGCTCGATCTTTTTCATAAAGACAGGTTAAACCGGTTTAAAGGGTTCGCAAGAGAAAAGAGCTCGGGGTTGAAACCGGAAGGGCGATGTGCCATTCGGGGATATGTTCATCGTCTTCGGAACGCCCCGGTCGGGGACGACGCTGGTGGCCGGTTCACTGAGCCTGCACGAGGACATTGTTGTTCCGGACGAGACGGACTTCATCATCCCGACGGCGTTCCTCCTGGACCGCATCAAGGATGCGGCGAAGGGTCGCCGGCTGATCGCCGATCTGATCGTCAGCACCGAGCGGTTTCCCCACAGCATCGGTCGGTTTCTCAAGGCTGAGGAGGTCGTGGAGGCGGTCGAGGCCGCGGAATACGGGCTGGCTCCGATCCTGGAGGAAATTTACGGCCGGGTGGGCCGCAAGGCGGCCCGGAGCATTGTGGGCGACAAGTCGCCGAACGACCTGGTTTATGCCCGCGTGCTGATGAAACACGGCCTTGTCGGGTCGGAGATCAAGGTGGTGCACCTGGTGCGGGACATTCGGGACGTGCTCCTGTCGCTGGCCGAGGCCCAGCCTCACGACGCGGCGGAACTCAACCTCTACTTTGCAAGGCAGTGGGCGCAGTCCAACCTCCTGCTGCAGGACATCTACGCCGGGCGGCGGGAGCAGTACTTTTTTCTGCGGTACGAGGACCTGGTGGCGGATCCCGCGGCGTGGTTTGCCCGGCTGGCCGGTTTCCTGGGGGCGGATTTCCGCAAGGAGATGCTCGAAGGGTCCAACAGGGCCGTCCCCCTCCAGGCATTTTCCGGGCACAGGAACCTCGGCCAGCCGATCCGGCAGCGCCGCGGCGACTGGCGGAGCGCATTGCCCGCTGAAATCCAAGCCCGCTGCCTGGTCCAGGCGCGGGAGGCGCTCGATCGCTTCGGCTACCCGGCGGAGTAGTTGCCAGCCGGCTAGAGGGCTACTTCGCCTTCTTCGTTGGTGCGGATGCGCAGGGCCGTCTCGGCGGGGTACACGAAGATCTTGCCGTCCCCGATCTTGCCGGTGTGGGCGGCTTTCTGGATGGCATCCATCGCGGCACGGACCATCGAGTCCGTGACGACGAGCTCAATCCTGACCTTTGGGACAAAATCAATCGTGTACTCGCTGCCCCGGTAGATCTCCTTGTGGCCCTTCTGGCGGCCGAATCCCTTGACCTCCGAGGCGGTCATCCCGTGCAGGCCGATCTCGCTCAACGCTTCCTTCACGTCGTCCAATTTGAACGGCTGGACTATGGCTTCTATTTTTTTCATGGGGTTTCAGGCGTTGTAGGAGCTTTCGGGCCTCACGGGAAGGGAGAATCCCGGGCCATTTCGGCACCTCAGAACCGGAATGTGGTCCCCACGGCAAATTCGTTGCCGGAGATCCGGGTGGTGACGCTCGTCCCGGGCACCGCGCCAAGGGGGGTGTACCAGGAGCCGGTCTGGCTGTGGGAAAAGCCGTGTGTGAACGACGCGTCCATCGTGATATTCGGGGCCAGGGCCACCGAGCCGCCAATGGAAAGGTGGCTCGCGATGTGGAGGGGCGAACCGACGTTGGCAAAGGTCTGGTTGTCCGGAATCGGATCCGAGCAGTAGTTGTAGCCGATCCGGGCGGTGATGCCCTTGGTCACGGCCTGTTGAATGCCGATCTCGAAGGTATAGGCGTCCTTCCATCCCAATCCCTCGATCGAGCCGTCGGGCCGGAAGCCGCTCTGGTCGAAGCCGGCCGTTGATCCATAGGCGATGTAGCCGACGTCGGAGACCAGATGCGTTCCGTCGGCCAGGGCGTAGTTGATGCCGGCCTGGGCCGTGAGTGGGCGGTCCATGCGGAAGGTGACCGTCTCCGGGTTGCCGGACCCGTTGGTGACGTTCCAGGAATAGGTGTGAAACCAGGTGGGCGAGGAGAGCGAGAGCCCCATCGAGAGGTCCTTGTCCACCTCGTACCGAATCCCGCCTTGGGCGCCGAAGCCCCACTGGACGTCCTCCTTGTTCACCGTCGCGTACACGGGCGCGTTGTTGGCGCCGAGGCTGGGCGCCGCAAAGGCCCCCGGGGTGAACAGATTGCGGCCGACCGAGGGAGCCAGCTCAAATCCCCAGGTCCAACCGTTGGAGCCGCGGCCAGCCAGGCCGAGCGGGATCCGGATGACGTAGAGGCTCGAGCGGACGTCGCCAAAGCCTCCGAACGCTCCGCCGAAGGGGTTGCCTGCCGTCCCCGGTTGGGGAAGGAAGATCGGATTGGTGGACGAGGTCGCCGCATGAAAGCTGAGGCCGGCTTCGCTTACGACGCCTGCCAGCCAGGCTAGATCGGGGTTGGCGCCCTTCCAGGTGGTCATCAGGGACAGGTACGGAACGCCGTTGACCGTGGAGTCCGACGAGCCGTTCATGGCCACGGGGGCCGCCGAGCTGCTGATCCGGACGTCGGGAATGATGTCGCCGAAGACGACCGAGGCCGTGCGGTCGGCGAAGAGGAGAGCCGTCGCGGGGTTCTTGTAGATGCTCCCGATCACGTCCTGGTCATTGCCGGCCGTCGCGGCTCCTCCCAGGGAGGAGTTTACGGCTCCAAAGCCCTGGATGAAGTATCCGTCGGTCGCGCGCGCCGGGGATGTGAGCAGGAAACAGGCTGTGGCAAAGCACGCAGCCCGGAAGGGGGTAATCTTCGGGGTATTCACAGGGTAGTGGGGGTTGGGGTGGATTCCCACACTGGCCGAAGGGTGGGGCATGTCGATGGATAGTTGCCCAACTCCGCCAAGGATAAGCATCCTCGACAGTCCCATCCAGAAACGCTTAACAGCCTGCTAGATGGCCGTGTCGATAAGCTCGCCGGCTCCCGATTCAACGGGGGCGGCGGGCCTGCCAGCGACAACGCCCAGGGCAAGGGTGACAAGGCACATGATTCCGAACAGGCCCACGCATCCCGGCCACCCGCCGTGCAGCCAGAACCATGCGGGCAGGGCGGTCCCCAAGCTGCCGCCAAGGTAATAGAAGGTCACGTAGAGGCCGGCGGCCGAAGAGCGCGCCCGGGTCGCAACCCGGCCGGTAAGCACGGTGGCCGACGACTGGGAAACAAAGACTCCGGATGAAAAGAAGGCCAGCCCGGCGATGACGGCCGGCAGCCAGTGGACCAGGGTCAGAAGGAGCCCGCTCACGTTCATTGCCGCTGCGACGAGCGCGGTACGACGAAACCCATGCCGGTCGAGGAAACGCCCGGCCAGGGGCGTGACGATGCAGCCGAAAAGGTAGATGAAGAAGACGCTGCCCAGGGCGGCGGTTCCCAGGAAGAAAGGGGGGCGCACGAGGTAAAAGTTGGCGTAGGTGAAGACTCCCACCAGGGAGAACAGAACCGCGAACCCCATCCCGCAAATCATCAGCAGGCGGGGGTTCTTGAGGTGTCCCCAGGTGTCGGCGAACGACTTGAAAATGTGCTGTCCGGGAACGAAGTGGGTGGCCAGCGGAAGCCAGCGTCGAACGGCAAGTGCCCCCGCCAGGTCCAGAAGCCCCAGCACGACAAACGCCAAATGCCAGTTCCAGCGGGCTGCGATGAGGCCGGAGAGAAACCGGCCCAGAAAGCCGCCGAAGACGGTACCCGCGACATAGGCCGACATCACGGCTCCCGTCCTTCCCGGAAATTCCTCGTTGATGTAGGCAATGATGACCGCGATGACGCCCGGGACAAAAAGCCCCTGGACAAAGCGCCAGAAGATGAGCGCGTGAAGACTGTGCGCGGTGGCGGCCAGCAGGGTGGGGATCGCCATCGCGAAGAGCGATGGGACGATGACTTTCTTCCGCCCGATGGTTTCGGCGATCATGCCCGTGATTGGGGCCATGACGGCCACGGAGAGCGTGACCGCACCCACGGTCAGGCTCACCTGGACCTCCGTAGCGTGGAAGATGCGCTGAAAGAAGGGGAGAAGCGGCTGCGTGCAGTAGACGTTCAGAAACGTGCAGGCGCCGGCGACCATCACGGCAAACACCGCCCACCGGAAGGATCGTTCCGGACTTGGGGCAACCGCGGCTCGTGGGTCAGGGTTCATTCAAAGGGGTAAGCCTGACCCCTTCGTTTGCCAGATCAAGGCATCCAGGCATTGGGTAGTGGGGCAGTTTGGTCGGATGGCCTCCCTCAGGGCCGGAGCTTCGCAATTCCCGATCTGGTCGCCAAACCGGCCTCCCCCTCAAGGGGGTCGGCCCGGAGGCGGCCATGAGCTTCGCAACAGCCCTGAGTGAGGCCATCCAACCAAAATGCCCCATCACCAGACGTTGGGGGGTGTCTCAGTTTGACCGGTTGCGAGGCAGGGACGCGCGGCCCCGCGCGTCCGGGTCTTGGGGTAGGGCCGGGCGGCCCGCCCGGCCGTGCCTCCCCGGAACCCGCCGCGCCAATCGCGGTCAAATACCTTAAGTTCTTTCCCCTGAGGACCGATTTGGGAGGTTAGGATGACAGTCCAACAGGAAGCCTACTTTCAGCATCTGCCGTTCCGAGCCAAGCTGGAGTTTCTCGTCAGAATCCACGAGGCCTACGACCTCTCCGATGCCCTCCGGGTCTTCAACCACCGCCGTGCCTCCTTCAAGGCCGCCGCCAAGGCCACTCGGTGGGACGCGGTCGTCAGCCGCAAGGCCCTTGCCGACGCCGTCGCCGCACGTTTCGCCGATTGACGGCTGGCGTCGCCGGGTTTACGGCGATCGGGCGTGGGCGCGGCCTATTTCACATCGGCTTCGGAATTCCGCGGTTGGCTGGAAGCGCGGCATGCCATCGAGACCGAACTTCTCGTCGGCATCCACGGCAAAGCCTCGGGGAAGGGCGGCCTGACCTATGCCGAAGCCCTGGACGAGGCGCTTTGCTTTGGCTGGATCGACGGCGTGCGCCGCAGGCTGGACGCTGACAGCTACTCAATCCGGTTCACGCCGAGACGGCCCCGAAGCATCTGGAGCCTCGTCAACGTCCGGCACGCCACCCGGCTGATCGCCACAGCCAGAATGCGACCCGCTGGCCGCACGGCCTTCAATGCCCGGGACAAAAGGAGGACCGGCATCTATTCCTTTGAGAGGCGCCCGCAATCGTTGCCGCCTCCCCTGAAAAAAGTATTCCAGGCCAACGGCAAGGCGTGGGCCTTTTGGATCGCCCAGCCACCCGGCTATCGGCGAACGGCCACTTGGTGGGTGATCAGCGCAGTCAAGGAGGAGACTCGTCTCCGACGGCTCGACAAGGTGATCGGCGTTTCTTCCTGCGGACGACGCCTGATGGCATAATGGTATGCCCGGAAGCCAGGCAGGCCAGCAGTACTGGAAACCGGGCAGGGGCGGGCCGCGCGGCCGAGTCCTACGAATGACCCCAATGTGTGCACGGACGGGCGGGCCGCCCGTCCCCACCAGGTTGCCGTTTTTCGGGTTGCCAGCCCCGGGTTGCCGGCTCCGGCGGCCGGCTTCGGTGGCCGGCTCCGGCGGCCGGCTCCGGTGCCGAGCGCATGGCCCAGCAGGGCCGGGCTTTCGCATTGCGAAAGCTTATCCGCGAACGTACCACAGGGGACCATGAAGGATATCCGGGAACTGCATCGTCTCGCATCTCCGGCCCCGAAGCCCCAGGCGATCGCCTGCGAGGGTCCGACTCTCTGGATGGGCTCGATCGCAACGAGCCGCATCTACAGGATCGACAGGCCCACGTGGACCGTAAAGTGGGAGACGGCTGCCCCGGGAAAACCGTGGGGAATGGCTGTCGTGGGCAGCGAGCTTCGCGTTGTCAGCGGAGAAACGGAAGAAGATCACCGGATCATCCGGCGCTGCCTCCCCTGGAGAGGTTTTGACGCGAAGTTCGGCATCCCGTGCCCGGACGGCTGCGGTTCCCAGCTCGGCTACGACGGCGGCCTGCTGCACCTGAGTCAGTGGTATCCGAGGAAGGTGCTCGCGCTCGGGCCGGACGGAAACGTGGAGAGGGTCATCCCGATTCCCCACGGCATCTGCGGTCAGGTGTTTGCCGGGGGCTTCATCTACCTCGTGACGACGGATGACGAGAAGACGAACGACTACTGGCTCACGCGGGTGGATGTCCGGATGCCGGAGCCAGGCTCCGTCGATCTGGCCCGGATTCCGTTCGCGGCGCGCGGGCTCGCCTTTGATGGCGAGCAATTCTGGACAAACCACAGGGAGTCCGACCAAATCGTGTCGTTCGCGCTCCCCGATTGATGAACCCCGCACGACTGCTCTTCCTGGCGCTGCCGTTGGTTGCGCAGGCGTGCCTCGCGGGCCAGGGCGGGTTTGTGGACGTGCACGGCCGCGACTTGATCGGGCCGGACGGACAGGTGCTCCGGCTCCGCGGGGCGAACCTGGGGTTCTGGCTGGAACCGGAATCCTATCCGATGGGCATCGCGCCGGACTACAGGCCCTCCCAGTACTTCGACTTGTTTGCGAACCTGGTGGGCCCGGATGAGTCCCGCGCATTCTGGAAGGGGTTTCAGGACAACTTCATCACCCGCGACGACATCCAATACCTGAAAAAGACAGGGATCAACTCGGTGAGGCTTCCATTCGATTACCGGTTGTTTGCCAACGAGTACTTCCTCGGCAGCCGCGAGCCAAGGGGCTTTGAGCTCCTGGACAGGGCGGTTGGCTGGTGCCGCGAGGCGGGCATCTACGTGGTGCTCGACATGCATTGCGCTCCAGGCACCCAGGCCGGGTGGTCCACGGACGACGGGTACCTTCAGCCGTGGCTCTTCGAGGACAACGGCGAGGAGAGCCGCCGGCAGATGATTGACATCTGGGTGTCGATCGCCCGGCACTACGCGGATGAGCCCACGGTGCTGGGGTATGACCTGCTCGGCGAGCCGATCAGCCAGTACTGCGACACGGCACGCATCCAGCCGCGGCTGGAGCCCCTGTACAAGCGGGTGGTGACGGCGATCCGCAGGGTGGACAAGCGGCATATCATCATCCTCGAGGGCGCATTCTGGGCCCGCAACTTCGACGTCTTCGGCCCGCCGTTCGACCCGAGGCTGGCCTACTCGACCCACCTGTACGATTCCACAGCGGAGTACACCTCACTCCAGTACTTCATCGATTTCGGCAAGAGGAACAACGTGCCCGTGTGGCTCGGGGAGTTTGGCGAGACCGACGCAGCCTGGGTCGCCCTCACCCGGCGCCGCTGCGAGTCGAGCGGGATCGGCTGGTGCCTGTGGCCGATCAAGAAGATGGACAACGACCACGCGCTCCTTCGGATCACCCAGCCGGCCGGGTTTTCCGAAATCCAGAAGTTCCTGGATGCCACGTTCCCGACCCTGGACGCGAAGATCAAGGCGGCCCCGGCCTATGCCGTGGCGTCCGCCGCCCTCAAGCAGTACCTGGTCAACTGCCGCTTCCAGAACTGCACGCCGTCGGCATACTACCTCGAGGCCCTCGGGCTGAACGTGGCGACGGCGCCCGGCGTCAACCCGCCGGCGGACAAGGAAGGGGACTTTGTCATCGGGCCGAAGTACGCCCCGGCGCCGGAACTCACGGAGCGGGCCGGCGTGCCGCGGGGGACGGTGACGACCCTCACAATGGATTCCGCAGACAGCACAATCTACCCGGGGATCACGCGGGTGCCGCCGGGCGGACCGGCGAATTTCATGCCGCCCGACCTGACCCGGGTGACGATCTACCCGAAGGCCTACACGCGGACCGTGACCGTGTACGTTCCCGCGCAGTATCTCCCCGGCACCCCGGCGCCCGTGATCGTGGTGCAGGACGGCCCCGACAAGGGCCTGCCGGTTGCGCTCGACAACCTGATCGCCGAGGGCCGGGTGCCGGCGATGGTGGCCGTGATGGTGCAAAACGGCGGAGGCGACGCCCAGGGAAGCGAGCGCGGCCTCGAGTACGACACGTTGTCCGGACGCTACGCCGAGTTCATCGAGCGCGAGGTGTTCCCGCTCGTCGAGGCGAAGTGCCACGTGACAATCACGAAGGATCCCGAGGGGCGGGCCGCGATGGGTGGGAGTTCCGGGGCGGCCGCGGCCTTCACGATGGCCTGGTATCACCCGGAGTGGTACCACAGGGTCGTCAGCTATTCAGGGACGTTTGTGAACCAGCAGTCGCCCTTCCATCCCGAGACGCCCCACGGGGCGTGGGAGTATCACGAGCATCTCGTTGCGACGAGCCCGCCGAAGCCGATCCGGCTATGGATGCAGGTGGGCGATCGGGACCTGTACAACCCGAACTCCCTGCGTGACGGGATGCACGACTGGGTGGATGCGAACAACCGCATGGCGGCCGTTCTCAAGGCCAAGGGGTACCACTACCAGTACGTCTATTGCATCCATGCGGGGCATGTGGATCGCGACGCCAAGGCGCAGACCCTGCCGGAGGCGCTGGAGTGGGTGTGGCAGGGGTACACCAAGGGGAAAAATTGACGTTGGGGTGGGCAGGGACGGGCGGGCCGCCCGTCCCTGCCACGGAACGCTCATCGGGGCGAAAAACGCGGACTGTTGGACACCAAACAAAGACGATCCCACGATTTGAAGCCGGTCGCCTTGAGCCGGTCACGTTGAGAGGAGCACCGAAGGCGCTCACTTTGGGAGGAGGACGTAGGTGGTGTTGAAGGTGAGCGCGATTCCCTGGGTGATTACGACACGCACCTTGATGCGTCCGCTTCCGGCATCCGCGGGCATGGCCCGGCACTCGATGCGGCGATGATCGCCGGAGTCGTTGACCGCCCGCCCGGCAACGAAAATCGTCGCGCCATGCTCGAGCCGGTCCACGTCGTCCTCGGAGGCGTTGATCACGATCCTTCCGCGTTCGTTGAATATGAAATAGGGGAACACCTTCGCCGTGTAGCTCGAGACGTAGGTGGCTCCCGTGCGGACAAACGGCGTCATGGCGAGCGACACGGTGCCAATGACGAACGACACCCTCCCCGGGGCCACCGCGATCCGGTCATGTGCCCGGGAGCCCCCGCTGGCTGCGTAACCAGGTTCAGCCAGGATTGAGAAACATGCCAGGAGAGCCCATGCGGGCAACCTCGCGAAACGCTCTATGCTCAAGGGGAGGGAACTGTGATCGTTGGTCCGGCGGGAGGGGGCTGCAACGGGTTAAAGCTCCGGAATTCCGGAGCCAGCACGAACGTCCTGCCGGCCCTCACTGCTCCACGGAGAAGCTCTTCATCGTGAAATCCCTCGCGGTGCCGCCCGTGGAGATGATTTCCCAGCCGTTTTGCACGCTCGTGAGCCTGGGGTTGTTGTACCAGCCCGTGGTTGCGATCCACTTGAGAAGTCCGGAAAGGTCGATCGTCCCTGAATCGACCTGGGTCTTTCGAAGGAAGGACATGCAGGCGCCGCTTCCCCCGGTGCCGGTATAGACGTCGTAGGTGACGCCGCCCAGGGTCACGTTGCGAAAGGTGGCGTTCGGGGAGCCGTCGTCGTTGTAGGACTTGGCGATCGGATTTGTGTGCTCCCACCGGTTCCAGATCATGACCTCGTACTGGCTGCCGTTGAGCCAGAGGTCGTAGGCCTGGTCGTACGCGCAGCCGGCGGGGCTCGCCGCGCTGAAACTGGTCTGCAGCGGCCCCAGCAGGGCCACGGGGATGCTCAGGTTTCCAAAATCACCATGGGGGTAGGACTTGATGCCATCGCCGGCCTGGGCCGTGGTGACGCCCCAGGTGCCGTCGGAGTCCGCCCAGAGGGTCTCCGGGGCGGGGTGTTCGCCCCAGACGTCGTTGGAGATCGTGTATTTTCCGAGGTTCGAGCTGGCCCACTTGTCGCTGGATTCAAATGTGTGGGCCCATCCGGCGAGGGGGAGCGCAGCCAGGAAAACGAAGGTTGGTTTCAACATTCCACTATCCGTGATCGGGCCGCCGGATTCCGTCAATCATTCGGAGCGCAGGGCGACCAGGGGATCCACCCGGGCCGCGCGGCGGGCCGGGAGCCAGCATGCGAGCAGGGCGACGGCGAAAAGAAGGAGCGTCGCGGAAAGCAGGATGGCCACGGAATTTCCGGTG